>Ga0209992_10000013_pt1 | contig 294240 bp, 230 predicted proteins | sample 2SBtaG_2_FD_182564 | JGI IMG/M metagenome (GOLD analysis project Ga0209992, IMG submission 182564) | Deep subsurface microbial communities from Kolumbo volcano to uncover new lineages of life (NeLLi) - 2SBTROV12_ACTIVE470 metaG (SPAdes)... | ecosystem: Environmental > Aquatic > Marine >... | reverse complement strand
TATATAAATAACTCATCCAAATACCAAGAATAGCGCTTAAGCCGACTCCAAATATAACCGACCAAATAGTAACTACCGTAGTAACGCTCTCGCCTAATTGCATTGATTTAACTAATTCATCCATAAACCGCGACCAAATTTTTTTTAATTATTGTTTTAGTGAAATAAAAATATTAGAAGAAAATATTTGTGAGTATTTTTATAGGATTTATTTTTAATATCGATAAAAGGTGAATCTCAAGGCCATTTTTTTATTGTTTTAAGGTATATTTATTCATATTATAAATAGCCTACTTTGAAGTTCTAAGATTTTTACCATGCCCGTTAAGTTTAGTCAAAAATAATCTATTCAAAAAAATCAATCGGTCAGTTATATATGAAAGCTTATTAGAAGTATGGAAATCAAACCTCGATTTGAATTTAAATATATTGTTAAATCTCACATTGCCGAAAAATTTTTGGAAAACTTAAAAGGCAATATGATTGCCGATCCCCATTCAGATAAGGGTGGTTACCATGTGAATTCTATTTATTTAGATACCCCGGATCTTTACTGTTATTACAGTAAAATTGATGGCGAAAAATTGAGATATAAATTTCGGGTTCGTTGGTATGGAGAAATATTAGAAGAATCGAGCCTGGATAAAAATACACTTTTTGTTGAAATAAAAAATCGAAATAACGACGAAATATTTAAAAATCGAGTCAAATTACCGGGAAAGCATTTAATATCTATCGCTGAAAATGGTTATCCGTTAAAAAATCTATGTGAATTAGTCAAAGACAAAGAACTATATCAAGCGAATATTATCCAAAATATCGCTAACTCAAATAACTGGTTGCCAATGTGCGTTACTAGTTATTATAGAAGAGCTTATTTATGGCCTTATGACATGGATGTTCGGGTGACCATTGATAACAATTTGAGAGCTCAAAGCGTTAGGAATATTCTTCAAGTTTGTAAAGAAAATGGTTTTCAAGTTTTGCCGCCAGACTTATGCGTATTAGAAATTAAATTTAATTGGGCAATGCCGCTTTGGTTATTAGAAACTTGTGTAGAAACTGGTTTGGAAATGCGCAGATATTCTAAATATGCATCCTGTATGGAAAAGTTGTATCCTGAACATACCATTAGATCTGCCACTTTTGAAAGTCATCTAGCCATTTCTTAAAATAATTAATACTTATTAGGTTTCGTATTTTACCGATCATAAAACCTGCGCCAAAAAGGCGTGGGTTTTTTTTTGTAATATTATGTATTTTAAATTTGCAGACCTACTAAAAATGAAACTACAATGACGTTACGCTTAAATTTAATAAATCACGCCATTGTAAGCCTTTAAAAATTTAGAGCATCCCTAAAAGCATTAAAACTTTATAAGGATCAACTATTTTATGAATGAAAATATTGATTATCAGATTTCGGGAGATATTCTTATTGTAGACGATACTCCCGCAAATATCGGAGTTTTACATAAAACATTAGAACTTGAAGGTCATAAAATATTTATTTCTTCTTCGGGAATAGGAGCCTTAAACTTTTTAGAAAATACCATTCCAGATTTGATCCTTCTTGACATAATGATGCCAGGAATTGACGGTTTCGAAACTTGCGAAAAAATAAAGGAAAATGAAAATACTAAAGATATTCCTATTATTTTTATCACTGCGGTTAGCGAATCAGACGCTATCGTTAAAGGCTTTAAATTGGGGGCTATGGATTACATAACAAAACCATTCCGACAAGAGGAAGTTGTCGTTAGAGTAAAAACCCAATTACAATTAAAAAAAACGATGACAGAATTAAAAGGAATTAACGCCGTTTTAGAAGGAATGGCTTATGAAAGCTCGACGGGTTATATTCAGTTGACCGACCAATTAAAACAAGAAATTAAATCGGCAAAAGATGTAGAACATAAGTTGCGATTATATATAGGACATCTAGAAGCTAAGATTACAGAGCTAACAAAAACTGTAGAAGATTTTAAAAAATAATTATTATCAGCAACGTAATACTCATTCCTAAAAATGTTCGGATGTTTTTTTACCTTCTATCCTAAGTTTCCTTTCTATAATATTTAAATTCTAAATTACTTCGAAATGAATACGTCAACCTTAATAGGATTTTTAGCCGGTTGTTTAACAACAACTGCATTTGTCCCCCAAGTTTTAAAAGTTTGGAAAACTAAATCGACTCAAGATCTTTCTTTAGGAATGTGGAGCGTGTTTTGTTTTGGAGTTTTTTGCTGGCTTATTTATGGTTTTATGATTGAAGAATTACCTATAATTCTAACCAATTTTATTACGTTTCTATTAGCCGGGATTATTTTAATCTTTAAAATTAAATATAAGTAAACAATCCAAAAAAATAAAAACTCATTCTCTAATTTGAAAAAATGAATGATAATCGTAAAAAACTTTTTTGTTTTGGATTTGGTTTTTCGGCGCAAGAGCTTGCTCGAAATCTTTCGCCATTGGGCTGGGAAATAGCCGGAACATGTAGAGAAGGGGAAAAACTAAATGAATTATCCCAAAAAGGTTGGAATGGTATTATTTTTGATACCCACTCTTCAAATTCAAACCTACCGGAAATTTTCTGGAAATCTTCGCATTTATTAATTTCTATACCTCCAAAATTATCCGATCTTGTATTAGACAATTATCGTACTGATATTATGAAGAAAGATAATTTGGAATGGATTGGCTATTTATCGACAACAGGCGTTTATGGTAATAAAAATGGCGAGTTGGTTGACGAAAATTCCAATTTGAATCCAACAATGGATAGAGCCAAAAGAAGACTGGAAGCCGAATACCGTTGGCTTGAGTTGTTTAAAGAATACAAACTGCCCGTTCACATATTTCGATGTGTTGGCATTTATGGTCCAGGTAGAAATCCTTTGCATACCGTGAGAAATGGATTGGGGAAAAGAATTGAAAAACCAGGTTATAAATTTTCAAGAATTCATGTTGAGGACTTAGCAAGCGTTCTAACGGCATCTATCAATAAACCGAACCCCGGATCCATTTATAATGTTTGCGACGATCTTCCTATAGAATCGCGTTATGTAACGGAGTACGCTTGCGAATTATTGAAAGTCGATTTACCGCCATTAGTTCCATTTGAAGAGGCTAATTTATCGGATATGGCAAAAAGTTTTTACCTGGATCGAAAAACCATCAGCAACAAAAAAATTAAAGACGAACTTGAAGTTAAATTAAAATTTCCGAACTATAAAATAGGGCTGAATAGTTTATTAGGAGAAGAGGGAGAATAACCATTAATCTGAAGGAGGTTTTGCAGTAGGTTTATTTTTGAGAATCGTAAAAATATTATTTAAGACGCCTTTTAAATCGTGACGATGGACAACATGATCGATCAATCCATGATCCAGGCAAAACTCTGCCGTTTGAAATCCTTCTGGGAGCCTTTGTTGAATCGTTTGCTCGATAACCCGAGGGCCGGCAAAACCCAATATAGCTCCAGGTTCGGCAATTATGATATCTCCCAACATTGCAAAACTTGCGGAAACGCCTCCCATTGTAGGATCCGTTAATATAGATATGTAAGGCACTCCCGCTTCGGAAAGAGTTTTAAGAGCCGCCGATGTTTTAGCCATTTGCATTAAAGACAATATCCCTTCTTGCATTCTCGCGCCCCCCGAACAACAAACAATGATCAGCGGGATTTTATTTTCGAGCGCCCGGTCAATACTGCGAGTAATTTTTTCTCCGACAACCGACCCCATACTTCCTCCCATAAAATTGAAATCAAAAATACACACTTCAACTTCATGGTTTTCAAGTTTACCGGTTCCGGTCACAATGGCATCCGAGCCATAGGATTTTTTCAAGGACGATTTAATTCGGTCTTTATATTTCTTTTTGTCTTTAAATTTTATCGGATCGATAGGAGCCAAATCGACGTCAAACTCCTTAAAACTTTCAGAGTCCAACAGTAAACCTAATCTCTCATGGGCAGTCAATCGGCAGTGATATTGACACTGGGGGCATACATTTAAGTTGCTTCCCAATTCCGAAGCCAGGTTATTTTGTTTACACTTAGGACATTCAACCCAAGCTTCTTCGGTTTTTGGAACTTTCTTTCCGATTTTTAATTTATCTAAAATCCAAGACATATAAAAACTTTTATTTTAAAAAAGATAAATAAAATTATTTGTTTAGTTTAACTGAAAAGATAATAGAAAAAGAGAGGAAAAATCGTTTAAGGCTTTTCCTTTTGTTCCAGCGCCTGGTCTTCTTTCTGGGTCACCCAATAACTTTTACCAATTTTATAGAGATACCCGAGAGGCCCCAATAATGCGTAAGAAAAACTAACAAAAAATAGAGCGAATAGAGGAATAGTTGCAAAAATATACAAAGTTAAAACGATAAAAAGGAATCGCGCAAAGGGCACTCTCTTTTTAAAGCCAAGTTTTTTAAACGCGGGATACTCAATATTACTCACCATTAAGAAAGCGAGCATATAAACAAAAGCCACCAAGATAAAAGGGTGAAGCGAGTCAAAAATACCGTCTTCTGAGAAAATGACGATGGTAGCGACAACAGCCGCCGCGCCTGGAGTAGGTAGTCCGACAAAATGCTGGCTCCGTTTATCCTCTGGCAAGGCGTTAAACCTTGCTAATCGCAGAGCCCCGCATAAAAGGAACAAAAATGCGGCCATCCAACCAATCCGTCCAAAAGGCTTAAGTTTCCATACGTAAATCAAAAAAGCGGGGGCGATTCCAAACGAAATGATATCCGCCAATGAATCGTAATGCATTCCGAATTCGCTGGTCGTATTGGTTAACCGAGCAATTCTACCGTCAAGAGCGTCGAAAATAATTGCTATTACAATTGCCCAAGCCGCTAAATAAAACTTTTGGTCCAATACGGCAATGAATGCGTAAAATCCGCAAAAGATATTACCTGTCGTGAAAAGACTTGGAAGTAAACTAATTCCGCGTTTTATTTTCATTTATTCGCTTTCCGGCAAAAAACCGATAATGGAAGAACCCCCCGCAACTTTGTCACCCAATTGAACACTTACTTTGGAAGCTGTCGGAACAAAAATATCGACTCTGGAACCAAACCGAATCAATCCAAACCGTTGACCCAATTCGAAATTATCGCCTTCTTTAGCGTAACATATAATTCGCCTGGCAATAAGTCCCGCAATTTGTTTAACCACAATTTTAGTGTCGCCATTTTTAAATAAAATTGCCGTCTGTTCGTTATCTAACGAAGCTTTATGGTTAAAAGCGGCTAAAAATTTTCCGGGAATATATCGGTATTTATCGACCGTTCCCGCAATAGGAACGCGGTTAACATGAACATTGAATACGTTCAAAAATACGCTGATCCGAGTAAACGTTTCGCCCAGAAAAGGGTCTTTTTCTTCAACAATCTCGACTATTTTCCCATCGGCAGGAGAAATAATCGCGTTTTTATCCTGTGGAATCGTTCTCTCCGGATCTCGAAAAAAATAAGCTACAAATAAAAAGAAACCTGTAGCTATAAAACACGAAATAAACCAAGAAAGAAACCAACAAACGAGGCTTAATAAAGCCAAAGGTACAATAAAAATGTACCCCTCCTTAGCGAAGGGTATTCTCATGATAAATCCAAACAAATAACCCCGCCGCAAAATGGCGGGGCATTTCAATAAAATATTAAGTGAAAAATCGTGTCAAGCCAATGGAAATAAAGCAGCTTGTGGATTAAGGTTTGTCTAGTTTAGCTCCAACGAAAGGCATCATAGAACGTAATTTCTCGCCAACGCCTTCAATCATATGTTCAGAATCTCGTTTTAATCTCGCGTTAAAAACAGGTCGATTCGCTTGGTTTTCCAGAATAAACTCTCGCGCAAAGCTACCCGATTGAATTTCGGAAAGAACCTTTTTCATCTCCGCTCGCGTTTCATCAGTTATGATTCGAGGTCCGCGAGTCACGTCGCCATACGCGGCAGTGGTGCTAATGGAATAGCGCATATTGCCAATACCGCCTTCATAAATCAAATCAACGATGAGTTTAAGTTCATGCAAACATTCGAAATAAGCCAAGTCCGGATCGTAACCAGCAGAAACCAAGGTGTCGAAGCCGGCTCGAATCAATTCGGTAACGCCGCCACAAAGAACGACTTGCTCGCCAAATAAATCAGTTTCAGTTTCTTCGCGGAAGCTCGTTTCAATAACGCCCGCCCGCGTTCCGCCAATGGCTTTCGCGTAAGCCAGAGCCACTTCTTTCGCTTTGCCGGTAACGTCTTGTTGAATAGCCATCAAACAAGGAACTCCAGCGCCAGCAGAGTAGGTTCTTCGAACCAAATGCCCAGGACCTTTAGGAGCAACCATAAAAACGTCAATGTTATCCGGAGGAACTACTTGCCCAAAATGGATATTAAAACCATGGCCAAAAGCAATCGCGTTACCATCTTCCAAGTGAGGTTTAATTTCCGCTTCGTAAAGAGCTCTTTGTTTATCGTCCGGAACCAGAATCATGATGATATCGGCTTTTTTAGAAGCTTCCGCAACGGTCAACACTTCCAAACCATCTTTAACGGCGCGATCCCAAAATGCGCTTTCTTTCCTCAATCCAACACAAACTTTGATACCGCTATCATGCATATTGCGAGCATGCGCATGGCCTTGACTGCCGTATCCGACAACCGCAACAGTTTTTCCTTTTATATGACTTATATCGGCGTCGTCTTCGTAATAAATATTTCCCACCCTGAATGTCTCCTTAATGATTTAACGTATAAAAACGTTGATAAAAATTGTATTTAAGAAAAGCCAACTTCAACGGCCTTTTTCTTTTAAAATTGAATCTTTAGGATTAGTTTTTTAATGAGCTTATTTAGCAAGTCGGCTCAAGGCAATTTTTCCCGATCGGACCATGTCCTTAATTCCAAATGGTCGTAATAGTTCAATAAAACCATTGAGTTTATTTTCGTCGCCCGTAATTTCGATAGTATAGGTATTGGTGTTAACGTCGATAACTTTAGCCCGAAAAAGTGAAACAACCCGCAAAATCTCCTCTTTATTGGACGCTTCTGCGTTCATTTTAATAAGAACCAGTTCCCGATCCAGAAAGTTTTCCTCCGTTAGATCGATAACTTTTATGACATCCACCAATTTATTTAATTGTTTGGAAATTTGTTCGATTTTTTTATCGTCCCCTATTGTGACCAAAGTCATGTTAGAGACTTCAGGGTCGCTGGTAGCGGCAACGTTTAAGCTTTCAATGTTAAAGCCACGACCGCTAAATAAACCGGCGATACGAGCTAAGACTCCAAATTTATTGGAAACAAGTACAGATATAGTGTGCTGCATGAAATAGCGAGGAATTAGGTGTTAATAAACAATGAATTCGAAATAATATGTGATTTCATTTAAACGGTACATGGTATCAAAACCACTACTATATTTCCATAAAAACCATTGAATTTTTAATTATTAACTCGCTAAAGTTTCTTTTCTATTATTGATGAATAAATAAACTTATTTTTAGAAAAACACCAATTAAAAGTAACCTAATTAGCAGACAGTCCTCACCGCGCGTCATTCCTGTTTATGTTCACTTATTCGGTGATAGAATTTCGAGAAAAATTTTGATTTATTTCCGTTAATTCCTTGATAAATCAATGCGAAGGGCATCTCGTCCAACATGACATTTCGTTGAAGTGTGCGGTTCTAACTTTAAACATCCTTCGCACAGCGAAAGCCAGTGTCCCAGGTGAGGATTTTGCCAGGAGCGAAGTTGCGATGCGCGACCATCGCGAACTCTTTCATAAACCCATGGTCGCGTTTGTAATAAGAAGCGCCACGGATCACTTTTAATCCTCTATTAAAATTATCGTCTTTGAATTTAGAACCCGGGTAGGGGATATATTCGCTGGCGGTCCATTCCGATACGTTTCCAGTCATATCGTAAATACCATACGGGCTTTTATCTTTGGGAAACGATCCTGCAGGCATTACTTTTTTGCCTAGATTGGCGTCTTTCCGCTTAAAACCGTTCCCCCAAACAAATAACCGGTCGTCGGTTGATCCTCGCGCCGCTTTTTCCCATTCAAATTCAGTTGGCAGCCGTTTGTCTAGCCACATACAATAGGCGTCGGCCTCGTACCAAGATACGCCGCGCATGGGGTCTTCCGGTTTACCGGTTTTATAAGCGGCTTTGGGTTTGAACTTCAGGAACTCGTCGTAGGTCACTTCAAACATGTCTATATAAAATGGTTTGAGATCGAATTTCTGTAAGGGTTGCGCGTTTAGATGGGCGGTTCGGTCTACGACCACGGCTGGTAAGTCTCCTGCTGGATCAAAACCCAGGGTGAATTTCCCCCCGGGAATAAGAACCATACCGGAAGGCGTTTCATCTTGGGCGCATGCCAAGAATAAAGCGATAAGCAAAGTAGCGAGCAAAACTCGGTTCAAGGCGTTTGAACCTGTGCGGTAACGGTTTCCAGTTTAACTACAGGTTTATATTTTGGGAAAAATCGGTCGCCATTTGGTTGATGGACGTACTCTAGGGTAAGGCAAGCCGCTTCATTGCGGTTACAGACGGATGTAGCGCATTCGCTTTCCGCTTTTTGGCAATAATAATTGAGAATTTTCATTTTCATATATTTGCCTTCGGAAGTTCGGATGGCGTATACAAATCGTTGCGATTCAATATTGTGTGTTCGGGTGCGGTAGTTATACCAATTTGAAATTCCTTTGTTCAGAATTTTTCCCCATTTTCTTTTGTCTTGCGCATAACCGGACTCTGGAGCTTCTCTAATTGAATTAAAATCGACTTGCCCGAGATTAACCACTCCCGCTTGTCCAAAAGGATTGGTTTCGCCGCTGTTCGTGATTATCTTGGTTCGTTGAAATCCTAAATCCCATTTTAAGTTCTTCAGTTTTTCTTTTTCTTCATCTGGATCGGTTATGGTATGAGTTTGTCCAGAAGCAAAATCGAGTAAGGTCCAAGTTTCTTTAGACGTAGCGTTGACTTTAATTAATGGATTTGAAGTGACGACCTTTTTCTTTTTTTTAGGGGGAAGGGCTACGTTTTCAAAATCGGCTATGTTGTCCGCCATGTACACAATTGTATTTTGGAACATCAACGTCCCAACCATCAAAACAACAAAAACAATAACGGTGTTCTTCATTAATTAACCTAACAAATTACGTTTCTCGATTCCAAGAATCGGCTAAAACAAAAATAATTCTTGATATCCAGTTTAACCTTTAGACAAGAAACTACAAAAGTTTAATCTTTTGGTTAAATCGTTCTCAGGAAATTTTTTTAGGGTTTAACTATTAATAGTATAACGGGTTTAAAGACCGAAAGGAATTATCTTAAGAACGTCTGTAAGAATTTGAAATTCGAGTTTGAAGCAACTTGGTCTCTCTTTGTTTGCAAAGGCAGTTCGCATCAATATCGATAATCAGAGCTTCTTTTAAATTTTTCTTTTTAATTTAATAGTTTCACCGCCATCGTCATTAGAGGAAGATTTTGATTTTTTACCGGGAGTTCCTGACTTTTTCTTTTTAACTTTTACGCCCACTTTTTTCTTTTTAACGGCTGTTTTCTTGAAAATATCGGTACCTTTAAGGTCCGATCCAGTAAAATCTGCGCCTTTGGTATTCGCTTTTTTAAATTTTGCGCCTTTTAACTTGGTGTTGCTAAAAATAGCCATGCTCAGATCCGCGCCTGAAAAATCGATACCGCGAACGTCGGCATCCGTAAAATCTGCGCCGTTAAAATCGCCTTCTTTAAAGCATGCTTTAAAAATTGGCGGAAAACGCTTTGTTGTAAAACATAAACCGCTTATCTTAGCGCCCGTAAAATTGGCTCCCACCAAATTAGCGCCTTGTAAATTGGTGCCACACAAATTGGCTTTTTGAAGATCGGCGCCGCTCATATTAACGCCCTTTAAAATAGCGCCCTTTAAATTGACCTTCTCAAAACTGCAAATAGTCATATTGGCTTCTTTAAAGTCAACAAAGGATAAGTCTTGCCCAGAGAAATCAACCCCAGTGATGTTGACCTCATCCGAGGAGCTATTCAACATTTTTATCAATTCTTTTCGTTTCATCCTTGCCATTTGCGTAAATCCATTTTATTAGTAGTAAGGTATTGGAAATTTAGGTTATTGGCAGCAACTTAGTTGATATTTTAAGATTATCATTCGCCAAAAATCTAAGGTATAATAAAAAAGCTTTTTAAATCAATCAAATATTAATTTAATATGCTAGTTGAACAGGAATTTCAATTCAAAAAAGCTCGAATCGAAAGGTTTTTAGACGCAGAATTTGAGAAATGTTTCCCTAGTGACGCTAAGATTTCTCTCCGTCAAAGACAAAAGTTTATTGAGCGCTGCCAAAATAAAATAAAAACCCAGTTTGGAACCGATATTTTTTATGATTTGAAGTTTACAAAACAGGGATTTGTATATTTTATTTTACCCCCAAAGATCGAGTCTACGGAAAAAGGCCGTGTTTTTCAATCATTTTCACACCCCCATGTTTTTTACACAACTCACTGTTTAGAACGGTTTAACCAAAGAATGGAAGTTGAAGAGAATGGAATTATTTTATTGGATTCTCTTTTGAACGAAGCAATGATAACTCATGGCGACCATGATGGATATTTGGTATGTTCTGAAGGCGTTTTTGCCTTTGAAGAAGAAAAAGACCGCTGGATTATTAAAACCTTTATAGGCTATGATTTATTGAATAACGATCAAAGGAAAAAGTTTTTTAATTTAGATGGTATTTCCTTTTTACCGGGGGAAATGATATCCCCCAAAGGGCTAAATAGCGATTTTGCTATTTCCGACGAAATTGAATTTGCCCCTGAGGATCAAAAGTCATAATCTTTAAAAGCTTTTAACTCTAAAAGAAAAGTTTTTAATCATCTTCTTAAAGCATCATCCGCGCACGTTTTCCTTTCAATCGTTCGAATTACCCAAAGTACCCCCGCAAATGATTCAAATATTCAATTTATACAAGACTTATAAAGGGAATACCCAGGCGCTAATTGATATTTCTTTGGAAATTCAATCAGGAGAGTTTGTTTTCCTCACAGGTTCTAGCGGCGCGGGTAAATCCACTTTATTAAAAATTTTATATAATTGGGAAAACTTTGATAAAGGTCAAATTCTTATAAATGGGATTAATATTGGCAAAATTAGGGACGAGAATCTTTTTACTTTAAGAAGAAAAATTGGCGTAGTTTTCCAAGACTATAGATTGTTGCCAAGAAAAACCGTTTTTGAAAATATTTCATTTGCTCAAGAAGCGATTGAATCCCCATCCGATAGAATTCGTTTTAAAACCTGGGAAGCTTTAAAAAAGGTTGGATTAACACAAAAGAAAGACTCATTTCCCTTGCAGTTAGCCGGAGGCGAGCAACAAAGAGTCGCCATAGCGAGAGCGTTAGTAAATTCTCCTCAAATTCTATTGGCTGACGAACCAACCGGTAATTTAGACCCAGCAATTGCTCTCGAAATTCTAAAATTATTCGAACATGCAAATAGTCAAGGGGTCACCGTTATTTTTGCAACACATAGCGTAGAAATGCTAAAGGCAAGAAACTATCGGGTCATTAATCTCAGTAAAGGTCGACTGACATCTAAATAGTATAATGAAACTGCTGACTAGAGCCTTCAGAATTGCATTCTCAAATATTAAATCAAGCATTGATGTTTGCGCCGTATCCGTGATTACAATTATGCTGGCCTTTTCTATTTTGGAATTATTTCTTTTAGTTTTCGCAAATCTTAATTCGCTTGTGGAAACTTGGAATAACCAAGTTCAATTAATCGTTTATTTAGACGATTCTGTTTCAAAAAAAGATCAAAATAAATTAGAAAATTTAATTACAAATAACAAAAACGTTAAAGCCAGCTCTTTTGTGTCTAAGGGACAAGCTTGGACGGACTTCAAAAAAACCTTTTCAGATAAAGCCGCCATTTTGGACTCCTTGGGTTTTAACCCTTTGCCAGCCTCTTTACGCCTGCAGTTTACTTATTCTTCGGATAGATTGATCTATATTAAAGAGTTTGCCAAAACTTTAGAATCCCTAAAGGGCGTTGAATCGGTCGAGTATGGAAAAAATTGGATATTAAAATTTGAAACGTTTTTAGCTTTTTTACGTTTATTTTTAATGGCAGTAGGCGGTTTATTGATATTGGGTTTGATTTTAATAATTTCAAATACCATTAAGCTGTCTATATATTCCCGCAAAGAAGAAATTCAATTGATGGCTTTATTAGGGGCTCGCCCTAATTTTATAAAGTGGCCTTTTTTAATGGAAGGCATGTTGCAAGCCCTGGTAGGGGCTCTTTTGTCTTTGGGTGTCATTAAAATAGTTTATCTATATATGAAGCTTCAATTCCAGGACTCCATGGCTTCTTTATTTAGAGGGGTCTATATACAATTTATTCCTGACACGTTTGCCGTCCTCATATTACTTGGAAGCCTCTTTTCTGGTTGGCTTGGTAGTTATATAGCCATTAATAGATTTTTAAAATCCGAGTTGAAATGAGTTTTTTAAAGTGTTTCGCCTCAGTTTGCATTCTTTTTATTTTTCTTCTAGAAATTTCGTTTGCTAAAACGGCTTCGATAAACGAAAAAGAAATTCAAATTCTCCTATCTGAAGAGAAAAAAGAACTTAATCTCCTTAAAAGAAAGTTAAAAAAGCAAAAAAACAAACTATCCTCGGTGAAAGAAAAAGAAGCTTCTTTACTTGAAACTCTCAGTCAAATGGAAGATCGTTTAAAACTTAGGGAAAGAGAGTTAGAAATTTATAAATGGAATATCGAGATTAATAAAAGAAAATTTGGAAAACTTGAAACGTTAATCGATAAAACTGAAAAAAATATCAAACTGCAAAAACAGGCTCTTTCAAAATGGTTGCGTATTGTCTATAAAGAAGGGAAAGAATATCCCGTTAGAGTTTTATTTTCTTCAAAAAGCATATCAGATTTATTACAAAGAGTTAAATTCATGCAGTTGGTCGCAGAATACGACACCTCCCTTTTTAAAAGTTATGAAAACAAACTGGAAAGGTTACTAAAAGATAAAAAAGCATTACTAAAAGTTCGAACCAACTTGATGTTGTTAAAAAAAGATTCTGAAATTAAACAAAAAGAGATTTCGGAGGAAAGGCAAAAAAAAGAAGTCTTTTTAGTTCGGCTAAAAAAAGAAAAAAAATTTGGTCTCCGAGTTCAAAAAGAACTTCTTAAATCTTCCAAATTTTTGGATAGGATTATTTCAGGGCAAGAGAAGAAATTAAAAGTTGGAGAGGCTTTTAATATCAAAGATCATAAGGGAAGGTTGACCCTCCCCGTAAAAGGAAAAATTTTAAATCGTTTTGGTAAAAAACGAGATAAACGGTACGATTCATATGTCCTATTGAATGGAATCAGTATTCGAACCCCCAAAAACACTCCCGTTCGTTCCGTTTATTCAGGAAAAGTTCTCTATACGGGCCAAGTGGATGGCTATGGAAACTTAATAATTGTTGGTCACGGAGAAAATTATCATACTGTTTATGGGCACTTGAATAAAATCATTACAGCCCCGGGGAAATTAATTCGAAAAGGGCAAATAATCGGCAAATCCGGCGACACGGGTTCTATTGTCGGGGAGTCCTTATACTTTGAGTTAAGAAAAGAAGGAAAAGCCATTAATCCTTTGGGTTGGTTTCGGTTGGCGAAAAAATAAAGTTGTTAAAAGTAAAAGCATTAACCGTAATTGAGGTATAATGTTTTTCATAAATTTTGTGAAATATTCTCTGAATTTTGTTTTATATCTATTTTAGATTTAATAAAAACTTTCAATTAAATTGGGAGCGACAGTTTTGAATATCCATAAGCCCGTTTATAGTCAAACAAAAGCTTTTTTGAGCCTTTTATTTTTCATTTGTCTTTTCGGAATTAGCGGAACAGGTATCAATAACTCCTGGGCGCAAATTTCCACCGCTGGAAACCAAAAAAATAACTCAGCAGATACTTATGAAAAACTTAAGGTTTTTTCAGAAATCATTTCCCTTTTGGAATCAAGTTATGTCGAGCCCATACAATCAGAGGAATTGATTGACGGGGCTATTAAAGGAATGTTGAAGTCTCTCGATCCACATACTTCCTATCTAAACCCAAAATCTTACAAAGATATGAGAGTGGAGACATCTGGAAAATTTGGCGGTTTAGGAATTGAAATTAGTATGCGAGACGGTATGTTAACTGTTGTTTCCCCTATAGAAGATACTCCTGCCGATCGCGCTGGCGTTATTTCTGGCGATAAGATCATTCAAATTGAGGAAGATTCGACTCTTGATATGACTTTGGCAGATGCGGTAAACCTGTTAAGGGGGAAACCAGGAGAACCCATTAATATCACTATTTTCCGTGAAGGGTTTACAGAGCCAAAAGAATTTACAATTGTACGGGATATTATTAAAGTAAAAAGCGTTAAGCACAAAGTTTATAATAAAGAAATTGGTTACGTAAAAATTAGAAGCTTCTCAAAAAATACCGGTTCCGACTTAGACAAGGCTTTACAAAAGCTTTCTGAAAAAGGCGTCAATCGTTTGATAATGGATTTAAGAAATAACCCAGGCGGTTTATTGAATCAAGCGGTGGAAGTAACCGACCGGTTCTTAGATAGCGAAAATTTAATCGTCTATACAAACGGTAGAAACGAAGACCAAAACATGAGGTTTACCACCCGCAATCAATCCAAAAAGTATAACTTCCCAATGGTGATTTTGGTCAATGGCGGTAGCGCCAGCGCCTCTGAAATCGTTTCGGGAGCGTTACAAGATTTGGGAAGAGCGATTGTGCTGGGTACTCAAACTTTTGGTAAAGGATCGGTACAAACAATTATTCCTCTTAGCGACGGTTCCGCTTTGCGCCTAACAACGGCGCGTTACTATACGCCTAGCGGTAGAGTTATTCAGGAAAATGGAATAGAGCCAGATATTATTGTCGAACAACCGCTCCGCAAAACTGAAAAAAATGACAAAGATAAGGTTAAAGAAGAAAGCGAAACTAAAAAGAAAATCAGAAAATTTTTAAGAGAAAAAGATTTAAAGAAACATCTTAAAGGTAAAAAGGACAATAAAGATTCTTTAGGCTCTTCAGAAACAACCAAAGAAGAAGAAAAAGAAAATAAAGAAATAGCCAGCCTTGAAGAAGATTTGAAAAAGGATTATCAACTTCAACAAGCGGTATCTTTGTTAACGGGATGGGACATCATGAAGCAATTTTATAAGCCCAAAGTCTCTACGACCGCTATGGCTCAATAGTTCTAGTTAAATTTTAAAAATTTTCGCCGCTGAAATTCATTTTTCAGCGGCGTTTTTATTTTTAATCCAGTTAATCTCAAACGCCATTAAAACCATCTCATGCTTGTTCTAGGAATCGAAACTTCTTGCGACGACACTTCTGCCGCTATTATTGATTCTGAAGAAGGAATCCTAGCCAATGTCATTGCCAACCAGAATTCTGTTCACGCTAAATATGGAGGCGTTGTTCCAGAATTAGCGGGTAGATGCCATATTGAAAACATACACGAAATTATTAATAAGGCCCTTCTTAAAGCAAAAGTATCATTAGAAAATATTGACCTTTTAGCAACAACCCAAGGCCCTGGTTTAGTAGGTTCTTTATTGGTTGGAGTCAATGCCGGTAAAGGATTGGCTTTTGCCCTCGATAAACCATTAATTGGAGTCAATCATTTAGAAGGTCATTTGCTCGCTATTTTCCTTCAAGAAACCGTATCGTTTCCTTTTTTAGCCCTCATCGTTTCAGGCGGTCACACAGATTTATACATCGTAAAAGATTTTGGAAATTATGAATTATTAGGGAGAACCCGCGACGACGCCGCCGGGGAATCCTTTGATAAAGTAGCAAAAATGTTAGGGTTGGGTTATCCAGGAGGCCCGGAAATTGAAAAAACGGCAATGACAGGAAACCCCACCGTTATTAAATTTCCTCGTCCTATGCCCAATAAAAAGTCGATGGATTTTAGTTTTAGTGGATTAAAGACGGCGGTAAGAACTCACCTAGAAAAGAGATCTTCCGGTAAAATCGATAAGTTTTCCTTTGCCGATATCGCCGCATGTTTTCAAGATGCCGTTACGGACGTTTTAGTTTCAAAAGCCATGCTGGCGGCGCAAGATAACAATTTAGACCGCGTGGTAGTAACGGGAGGAGTTGCGGCTAATTCTGATCTGCGATTAAAAATGACTAAAGTGGGTAAAGAAAAAGGAATTTCAGCGCATTTTCCTAAACCCGTTTTTTGTACTGATAATGCCGCTATGATTGCTCTAGCCGGTTTAAAGAAATACCAAAGAAATCCTGATTTGGGAAACAATTACTTTGAACTAGACGCAGTAGCCAACTTACCTTTAATCGAACATTAAAAAATGAAGGTTTTAGTAACAGGAGGGGGAGGTTTTCTCGGCCGCGCCTTAGTTAAAAAGCTATTGGATAATGGACTCGAGGTTTCCGCTCTTGGTAGAAGAAAAATTTCTAATCTACCGCCTGGCGCTGAAACCATTCAATGCGACCTTAAAGATAAACAATCTACTATAAACGCCTGTGAAGGTATGGATGCAGTGTTCCATGCGGCCGCTATACCCGGAGTTTGGGGCGAATCAAAGGATTTTTACGCTTCCAATGTTGAGGGAACTAGAAATATTTTAGAAGGTTGTTTTCAAGCTGCAGTGAAAAAACTTATCTTTACCAGTTCCCCAAGCGTGGTCTGCCATAATAAAGATATGGAAAATGCAGACGAGACTGCGCCTTATCCAGATAATTATTTATGCGATTATCCTCTCACAAAAGCGATTGCCGAACGCGAGGTTTTAGCGGCAAATAATAAAAAGGGTTTGCTAACCGTTGCATTGCGACCGCATTTGATCTGGGGACCGGGAGACCCGCATTTAGTTCCAAGAATTGTCGATAGAGCAAAAAAAGGTCGTTTAGCCAGAGTAGGAAAGGGCATTAATAAAGTAGATATGACATATATTGATAACGCCGTTGAATCTCATATATTAGCGTTTGAGCATTTAAAAGAAGGGGCCCCAGTAACAGGGCAAGCTTACTTCATCAGCGACGATGAACCGGTGAATTTATGGGATTGGATTGACAACTTACTGGGTCGCTTTGATATGCCACCCGTTAAAAGAAATCTTTCCTTTAGAACAGCGAATGCCATTGGATTTGCGCTGGAAACAATTTATCGAACCTTCGGCATAAAAAGCGAACCGCCCATGACACGTTTTGTAGCTTCCCAGTTAGCGACATCTCACTATTTCAATATATCCAAAGCTAAACGGGATTTTGGTTATAAACCGATAGTAAGTCAAGAGGAAGGTTTGAATCGTTTGCTAGAAACTATGCGCTCGATAGCGCATTAATTTTATGCGCCATACAGGCGGCGCCAAATCCGTTATCGATATTCACTATCGCAATTCCCGGAGCGCAGCTATTAAGCATAGCCAGTAGAGGAGCCAAACCATTAAAGCAGGCTCCATAACCCACACTGGTGGGAACCGCTATCACCGGCTGCGCGACCAATCCTCCTACAACGCTGGGTAACGCCCCATCCATTCCGGCAATTACTATAATAACTTTAGATTCTTTAATTTTATCAAGTTGGTCAAATAGTCTATGAACGCCAGCAACTCCCACGTCGAATATCCGTTCTACTTTGTTTCCAAAAGTTTCTGCGGTAATAGCGGCTTCTTCAGCTACCGGTATATCGGATGTTCCTGCGGAAAGAATGGCAATATTTCCAACTAATTCTTTTTTTTGATCTTCTTTCAAAACCAAAGTTCTACTGATTTTGTCGTACTTTGTTTCCTTAGGGAGTTTTTCTTCGATAAAGGAATATGTTTCCTCCGAAAGTCGGGTGCCTAAAACTGTCGCCCCCGATTGACGAATGCTTTCGACAATGGCAAGGATTTGATCAGGGGTTTTATTTTCGCAAAAAATCGCTTCCGGTAAACTACCGCGCAATGCGCGATGATGATCAATCCTGGCAAAGCTCAAATCTTCATAAGGAAGGTTTTCCAACTTGGATAAAGCCGTTTCGGGAGACATTTTATTGGCGTGCACTTGCGCCAATATTTTCTCTAGCGACTCGCGGTTCATTTGAGACCGGCCACTCCCTCAAATTCATGGGAGATATCGACTTTCATCAAATCGTTAAGAGCATCCAATGGAGGTTTATCGTCGTATAAAACATGGTAGGTTTCTTCAATGATAGAAGCTTGAACCTGTAGTTTTTCTTTAAGTTGATAAGCCGATTTAACGGTATGAACGCCTTCGGCAACCGTATTCATGTTTTTTGTAATATTTGCTAGAGTTTTACCCTGGCCAATTTGCAGTCCAACAGTCCGGTTCCGACTTAAATCTCCCGTACAAGTCAATACCAAATCGCCCATACCAGATAAGCCCGAAAAGGTTTCGGGTTTAGCGCCTAGTGCGCAACCTATGCGGGCCATTTCTACAAGTCCGCGCGTGATAATAGCGGCTCTCGTGTTATAACCCAATCCTAGTCCGTCAGCAATTCCGGTTCCAATAGCTATCACGTTTTTTAAAGCGCCGCCAATTTCAACTCCCAATACATCCTGGCTGGTAAAAGTCTTTAGTCTATTATTCGATAACAAGTTTTGGATACGTTCGGCAGATTTCAAGTCATGAGCGGCGGCAACAATCGCTGAAGGTACTTTTTGGGCAATCTCTTTAGCGAAAGTAGGTCCAGAAATACAGCCGCGCAAACAATGCTTTGGTAAAATTGATTCTAAAATTTGATCTACTGTCAAAAGTGTGTCTATCTCAATGCCTTTACTAGCATTTACTATCAGGCAACCGGGTTTAAGAAAAATGGCGAATCGCTCAACCACTTGCCGAATAGCATGAGTAGGAGAGACTAAAAAAACGATGTCTTTATCGGTAACCGCTTCTTCTAAAGAGTTTGTTGGCTGAATAGAGGAGGGTAGTTTAAATCCAGGAAGAAAGGTTTCGTTCTCTAATTTTTCATTTAATATTTTTAGCAAGTCTTTTTCGTAAACCCATAGGTCCACCTCGTGACCGTTTTCGGCAAGTAAAAGAGAAATAGCAGTTCCCCAACTTCCCGCTCCAATAACACCAACTGATATTTGATCCATTAAATTAATCAATAGATTTTTTATGGTTTATATTTAAATAAGTAGCGTATTATACCGCAAACATTTTCAAAGAAACTTTTTGGTTTTTTGCATCAATGACGTTAGATTTATACTATTTCAAGCGATTGAATGCCATTTTTACCACCATATCTTTTTTGCCTTCCTTATGACTGGTCCACATATGTGACATTTTGTCGTTACTTTCAAACTGAATAGAGACTGAATGAATGTGTGTCTCATTTGCTATGTCGATGTCGCTGTCAGGAGAGAGGTCCATCATTAATTTGTTATTGTCCATTCCCGTAAGAACCAGTTTAGGTTGGTTATGTTCGGCGCAATAATGGGTCATGATCAAATTTTTCTTTTTGTTATCGTGGTAGACCGACACCATCTCGTGCGGGGTGCCTTCATGGGTTGTTTCTATCAAAACGCTCCCACCAGAAGTCAACTTATAGCTAGCTTTCATCTTCATAGTTTCCTGTCCCATTTGCATAGAAGCTTCCCAGTTACCTACCAGCTTTTTCATCCGTTCAAATGCGTCTGAACCAACATAGGGTTTGTGACCCTGGTCTGCGACTGAAATAGATGAAAAGGTACCCACAAACAGAAAACAAAGCAAAAATATCAATAGAATTTTTTTCACGTTAAATTCCTCCACATTTTTAAAGGTTGATTTTATTTCCAATCTTATAATTCTAAGTTAGAGAATTGAGGTTCTCACCATAAAAAATAGATCAATAAGAATAGTTTTCCAGGTTACAAAACGTCAATAGGGCCTTGTAGTTAATTGTAGAATGTTTTGGTTTGAAGTTATAGTCGTATCAATTTCTTAATATTTATACCTCTACCATTTTAATTATCGCTCTTAACGGGGTGTTCGTACAAGGGAAGAAGTTCATTACCATTTTGGGAAAAGCCTTGTTTGGCAATTTCCTTTATGTTTTAATAAAATCCTAAAGGAAATTTTAAGAACGCCCCTTAAATTCTTGAATATTTAACACGTTTATCCCCCACCATGCGGTTTTAAAAATTATTTATTATATTTTCCCGCACTAGTACGGAGTAGCTTTAAAGATGGCAACAGAAAAGAAATTTGCAAGAAAAGAATTAAAAGGACCAGACGAGTTTATTACCGGCACCGATAGATTCCTTGAATATTGCGCTAATAATAAGAACTTGGTCATTAGCGTAGCTTTGATTATTATTTTATCTGCTTCTGGTTTTTTAGCTTTCAAGACACATCGCGAAAAAAAGATGCAACAAATGGAAACCTTACTTTTTGAAATGAAACAAATCGGCTTGAATTCCGATAAAAAACCCGAAGAGATCGCGTCCAGTTTTGAAAGTTTCTTAAAAGATTTTGCCGAAGGTCCTCAAAAAGAAAGAGCTAAACTTCTATTGGCCGATCAATATTTCCAAAGCAATCAACCCGAAAAATCTGTAGGCATCTATAAAGAATTAATGAGTTCTTCCATACCGGGCAAAATGATCTATGATTTTGCCGAATTAGGTTTGGGATATTCTTTAGAGTCGGCTAATAATCGAAAAGAAGCCATTGGCGTTTTTAAAACTTTGATCGCTCGCGAAGGGCGGACCCCCTTATTTCAAGCTTATATGGCTTTAGCTAGAATTTACGAGGCCGATAAAGATTCTAAAAATGCTTTGCTAATTTTAAGAGAAATGGAAGCTAAATTTCCTAAACATTCTGAATTTAGCCTCGTACAAGACAAAATAGCCTCTTTAGAAAAGCAAGCATGATTTTTTAAACTCAAGACTAATTTATGCGTCACCTTAAATGGACATTAGTTGTTTTTGTTTTTTCGCTTCTTTTCTCTTATAGTTTAATTAACCCCCAAAAAAAATCCCAGGCAATTACTCTGATAAGCAAGGAATCAGAGGTGGAAATGGGACGCGAAGCCGACCGACAAGTCATTGCTCAATACGGCATTTATCAGAATAAACCTCTGCAAATCTATGTCGATAAAATTGGTCAAAAACTTGTCTCCCACCTTTCCGACAAAGAATTTAAAAAATATTATTTTAAAGTTGTCGATAGCTCGGAAATAAACGCCTTCGCTCTTCCAGGAGGCTACATTTATGTAACAAGAGGGATATTGGGGCTTTTAAACTCAGAAGCCGAACTTGCCGGAGTTTTAGGACATGAAATTGGACACGTTATCTTCCATCATGGCGCCAAATCCATTGTTCGATCTATTGGAGCGCAGATCCTTGCCATCGGCGGCGCCATAGCCAGCCCTAAAAATGCGGGACAATGGATTGCGGTGAGCACTCAACTTTTTAGTACGATCAATTTGGGATATGGTCGCGATGCGGAGCTTGAGTCGGATAGACATGGTATTGTCAATGTTTTCGAAGCTGGTTATAACCCACTGGATATATCAAAATTTCTAAAAGCTCTGAGATGGAAAGAGATTATGTCAGGGCAGGGCTATCATAGCTTTCAAGCCACTCATCCAGACACAAAAGATAGGATTATCCGCTCTGAAAGTCTTGCTTTATCTCTAGAAAGAAGAGGCAAAAAGACTATCGATAATCGCGACCAATACCTTTCTCATCTTCAGGGCATGCCTTATGGCGGTAAAAGACATTCAAGAGACCGAAAACGTTATAAGAAAAAATATCTAGATATATATGTCGTAAAAGAAGGCGATACCTTTGCTTCCATAGCAGAAAATGAAATTGGCGATAAAAGCCGCAGTATGGAGATCGCCATATTAAATGGTAAAAAGGACAAGCATCCCTTGTTCCCTGGGCAGCTAGTCAAACTGGTTCGTAAAGGAGTTCCGCAAAAATCCTTATCTTTAAAACCCGAACCCGCTTTAACCAACAAAAAATAATCCATTCCAACTTCAAATTTGAATGGAAGATAAAATAATTCTCGAAAAAACTTATTACGTCCATTTAAAAGAAAATGGAGAAATTTGTAACCGTCTTCCAGCCGGAACTCAAGTTCATAGTATAAAACGAAAAGGCGACTGGTTGAGAATCACCTGGAGAAGCGGTAAAAAAAAGGGATGGATTCAACGTCCCGAGGAAAAAACCGCCTAATTAATAAATATTTTATCAATTATTTATTTGGGCTTAGAGATTTTAATTTTTCTACGTCCAAGAATTTTTCTATACCGCCCATTGCAGCAGCCACTTTCGGATTAGTGGCCAGCTCTCTACCTGCCACACTTCCTAAAACGTTAAAACTAGCCTCAATAGTCCCTTGTCCTTCAAATTTTAATGCATCTTTCGCATTTTGTCGGCAAGAATCCGTTAAAAGCCTAATAATCAGATCGGCGGTTTTTTTATTTACTTTGTTAATTTGATTTTCAGAAACTTTTGTTAGACCTTCGACTTCAGGATGTAGTGAGAAAGCCATAAACATCCACTTAACCAATGTCGTCCGGTCTTGAACAGAGGTTGAACTAACTAAGCATTTTGATAAATCATTTGTATAGGGACCTGCATAAGAATTGCTAGCGAAAAGGGCAGAAAACGCTATTACAGACAATAATTTTTTTATTAAACTCATCCTATCTCCATTTAAATGGTTATTTCGTTAAGTAAATAGGATTTCACTTAATAAAACAAGGCATTAATCAACAAAATTATACTAATTAGGAAATTAAAGAAAATTCATGGAAAGTGAAATAAATTGTTGTAAATTACCATAAAATTCCCTAAAATTAGAAAATCCATTTATTTTAAGTTGTTGAAAGAGGGTAATTTACCCTTACGTTCTGATTATTTTTGACAGGGAGGACCCCATGGGGTTTTTTGGTCGAGGTTGGAAGCATACTAGCCGATTCTTCAGCAAACCTTTTATTAGCTATAACAAAGAAAACTTAAAGGCGCTTGAAAAAATTCTTATAAAAGTTAAGCCCGGTAAGTTTCCCAGCGACATTTTCAAACAAGAACCCAACCTGTTTAGATATGGTCAATATAATTTTACTTGGTTACTGGCGTTCAATGAAACTGAATACTACAATTTTGCAGGAGAATGGATATCAACCTTGCAAAGATTTGGAACAAAATCAAATAATCATCTAAAAACCCATAGGCTCAGTCTGGCAAAACGAATGAGTCTTTTCCACTCAACAGATAAAGAGCTTTGGACCGACTTACAAAATATTAAGAAGCGCAACCAGAAAATTGCCCATGCCAAAGCAAAAAGTTTTTTCGATAAACTCTACGACAAATTAGTTACCGTTAAGAAAAAAGCCGACGATAAGATACATCGAAATACCTTTTTTGGTTATTACATGACCCAATACGATAACGTTAATTATGTTTATGAAGATTGTCAAAAAAACGGAACAACTAATGAGACGGAAAAGAAAATTCTTGTCGGTGGCGGTTTATATAGAATTTTAAAAAATGCTGGAGGTATAGTTTATAGCGCCGTCAAAATTGGCGGTGGAGACTTAAGCTCAATTAAAGGAGTGGTTTCAAAAGGCGCCAGTCTTTTAAATAAATTAGGAGGGCTTGTCGCTGGGTTAACCGATTTGGTACAAGGAAAAGAAGCTGATTTTCGACGAGCAACTGCACGTTTTGGGTTAGAAGATTCCGTTGATAAGCTTAAGAATAGACTTTTAGATAAAGACCAGCAGGGAACCTTATTAGATCAAACTATTGCGGGTCCTCAAAAACTGGAACGGTCAGCGGGGATCACTTTTGAAGAATTGGAAGGGTTAAGAGAAGCCTTAAGACATTCTATTTGGTGGTGTGATAATTGGAAGGCAGATATTAAAGAGATTAGAAAAGATCTCAATAAACCCGATCACATTGATCAAATGCAACGTCAATTAAAATTCGACACTGATAAAGCCATAATAAAGCCATCGCAAATTGCCAAGTTGAGAGCTTTTGTAAAAAGAGATAAGGCTAAACTAAAGAAAGATATAGCAATTCTAGAAGGCAAAGTTAAAAAATTTGATTATATTTTACAACCTAGATTAAAAAAAGTTAACGATCTATTGAGCGCTTATGACACACGTAGATCTATTTCTAAAACACAAAAAAAACTGGCTTCTGTGAATGTTGAATTTGATAAACCGCGTCAACTTGCTAATGAAATTAAGGGGTTTGATAAGTCCAAATTACGTCCCTCCTCAAAACGCAAATTAGGGCCTAAAGTTCGCGAAAAAATAGGAACCGAATCAACTAAGGCAAAAAAGAAGAAAACCAGTATAGAAGATCAAGAATTATCAATTCAAGAATTAGTCAAAAAAGCCCTTGCTGAACGCCGAACGGCTATTGCCTATGACGATGATGAGGATGATGAGGACGAGAGTTATTTAGATTTTTAAATTCTGCTTAAAACTTTTTCTATCGTTTGTTGCATAGAGTGGCAGGTTTGCCAAAGGGTTGGTAAAAATTCAAGGTCTCTTTTTAATTTTAAATCTTTTATCTTTTCGGATGAATCATTTGATGCGTCAATCTTATGATTTGCGCGATTCCATTCAACAAACTCTTTATAAGAAATTCCTTGAAGCCAGTGAGTTAACTCTGGACTTGCCGTGAGCTTTCTATAAATCCCATCCATATCATTCAAAAAGTTATCTTTATTTTCCATATGAGATTGCATATCTTTTTTTAAGACAGTCAACTTTTCCAACCACTCGCCTAAAGTAATTGATAATTCTTTCATAGAGTTTTTTAACGCTATAGAATTTGAATTAAACTTTAAATTATTAAGAAATTCGACACGATCTTCCTTTAATGTTTCCTCACAATATTTAAATAAAGTTTCTTTTAAAGTAATGGCTTTAGTTCCTTGTATAGGTAGACCGCCTTCTGTAGCGTTTATAACATGAGGGATATTTGAAATTTCACTTTCAAAAAGGTTTTTATAGGATTCTAAAGCGATGGTGGTATTAATTTTTTGCCCAAACACATCAAAAGTTTCTTTTAAAGAAGATGCATGCCGCTTAAACTTTTCCTTTTCTAAATAATTAGGAGTTATGTCGTTTCTTGCCAATTCTAAAAAGTCGTTTTGATAATAAGCGCCTGAACAGTGCATTCTATTTTTAGAAAAAGCCAAATCCTGTCCGAGCAATATAACCGGAGAACAACCTAAATGCTTAGCGAGTAACAATCCCGTGTGGGCAACGGATAAAGATTTTCCTAAGTTGCCTTTGGGGCCGTTTTTTTGAGCAATCCATTTAGAAAAATAAATTTCGGAATCTAAAACTAACCTTCTACCTTCAAAAGCGTCTGGAATAACCCAAGGTACCGATGGATCAAATAACAACCATGGTTTTCCTGGAATATTTTTTAAATCAAAACCTTTAACCGTTATATCGTCAGGATCAATAGCAACCACAAAATCCGGAGACACACCCGCTTGCAATAATGGTTTTAAGGCTGTGGAAACGGCGATGACAATGAGTTTATCCGCTCCATTTTTTAAAAGTTCAATATTTTTATCCAAAGAGGGACCGGCAGAGACAATGGCGGCAGGGGTTCCGGTCATTCGAGATTTCAAACTCGATACTCCAGGACTTTTAATAACCGCGGGAATATTTTCCATAATATTATTAAAAAAGATTCGGGAAAATTTTGATTGGGTTTTTAAATTTATCTCTGCTTCTTGAATGGTTTTTTTTAAAAGGCCGTCAATTTTTTTGAAAAAGTTAGGAAATAAACTCATAGAAGGTTTATGAATGATGGGTAAAAACCCATTCATAGCTAGAGCAGGCGCCTCGCGCGATAAGGCTTCTTTTACGCTAGCTTCTTCAGGAGCTACCAATAAAGATAATCCAGGGTGTTGCAAGGCTTCGGTTAAATCAAAAGTTTCCAAAGCCAATTTAAAAATTTCCAAGTTATTTTCAATTAATAAAATTTTTGCTTTTCTTGATACTCTTCTCGTTAATTCTAATAAGCTATAACCCAAACCTGAACCTACAATTACAAAATTCAGATATTCGTTTATCGGCAAACCGTCTATTAATTTTTCAGCCTCATTTTCTGGTCGATAAGCGCTATGTAAATATTTAGGAGGTTGGTCTCCTATTTTAAAAGAAAGGGTTGGGCTACCAGATTTTGCAGAGGAAACTTGATAGCTATCAGAAGACGTCGCTGTCATTAAATTCTTAAATAAACGAGGAAACCTTTTTTCAATTAAAACGGTATTTTTTGTAAAAATAAGATTAGGCATCTATGTCGCGAGGAAAAGATTATGCAGTGACTAATTTTATATTTTTTGGCCCGATATAAAACAAAGCTCCCAAGTGGAATAAATTCCCTGAGATGTATAAAAAGTAGAATCGTAATCTCTCAATAATTTCCTTAAAGCCCCAACTTTGAGTTGTGAAAATGGAGAAGCTCCGGTTTGTTGGAGGTTTCTAATCAACTCTCCAGTAGAAGGAAAAAATACTTTTCTAATTTCTTTTTCGGCTTTGACAACTCTATAACCAGATACATTTAAATACTTTTTCCACCCACTCAATGAAATTAACTTTGAAACGCTTTTAATAGAAGCCATTTCTCTTAGTTCAAAAAGAGTTTTTGGACCAAACACGCTGAATAAAATTCTTCCACCCCTTGGTTGTAAATTATATATTTTTTTAAGAGTTAATTCGGGGTTATTCAGCCATTGAAAAACGGCATTTGCTGCGACAAGGTTTGATTCTTGAAAATGTAATTTTTCGGCATCTCCAATTTGGATTTTTACCGTTTTGGGCAAATCAATTTGCGAAACAAGACAATCAATCATAGCAGAGGAAATATCGTTCAGAATAAAGTTTTTAGGGGAAAGAGTTAAGAGGTGCCGAGTAAATAAACCCGTTCCACATCCAATCTCTAAAATGTTATTAAATTGTGTATCTGGAATTAGAGCGGCTAATCTTTCCGCCATATTTTTTTGTAAAAACGCTCTCCGGTCGTAAGTTTTCGCATGTTTAGAGAAGCTATCAAAAACTATTGAATCTCCAGTAATTTCTTCAGAGGAAAGAGTAGACATATATAACAGATCAAAAATTGATTTGGATTAAACTTAAGGAGGTTTTAAAGAAATCCAAAATTCACAACGCTATCCACTAAATATAAGTGGTAGTGGATTTCAAACTAAAATGTAATTAATTATAAATTTTCTTAAATCTAAGAAGCAACATGAAAGGAATAATTGATATTTTAACTTAGTTGCCTTTTTTACTATCGTCTTGGGCCCTACGTCTTGTTTTTTCTTCTTGAGAGGCTACTTTTTCAGGAAGACGAATGGTAAATGTGGACCCAACTCCCAATACGCTTTTAACAGAAATGTCGCCACCCATCATTCTGCAAAAACGGCGACTAATGGCAAGTCCCAAACCCGTTCCTCCAAACTTTCTTGTTGAATGAGCTTGAGTGAATTCATCGAAAAGCTTTTTAAGTTGTTCGCCATCCATTCCCATTCCGGTGTCTTTAACTTGAAATGAAAGCCAGTCCATGGTATCCAAATCTCTTTTAGTTCTATTAACAATCAAATCAATTACGCCATTTTCGGTAAATTTACAAGCGTTGCTGAGCAAGTTTAATAAAGTTTGTCGAATACGGCCGCTATCGGCAAACATACTGCCAGGGTCTTTGGTAACGGTAATTTTTAGTTCATTCTTATTTTTACTTGCAAGAGGTTGAATGATATCTTCGACTTCCTTAAGTAAATCGGAAACAGTAAAAGTTTCCAAATGAACTTCCATTTTTCCCGCTTCAATTTTAGATAGATCTAATATATCCTGGATCAATCCTAATAATTGTTTACCTGCGCCATGGATTTTTTTTACGTCGCCCACCAGTTCTTGTTCATCCAAATCTTCTAGTTCTTCTAGTAAGATTTCACTATATCCAATAATAGCGTTCATAGGAGTTCTCAATTCATGACTCATATTGGCCAAAAATCTACTTTTAACTTTACTTGCCTCTAAAGCCTCATCTCTGGCATGAGCTAAATGTCTATTAGCTTCCTGTGTTTTCTTTTCGGCTTCTTTTTCCGCGGTAACGTCCCGATGCACGCCTATAAATCCTTCATTCTCTCCCTTTATATTAAGAATTGGCGAAATGGTTAAGGCTGCAAAATAATTGGAGCCATCTTTCTTTTTGTTTTCCAGGTTTCCTATCCAAACCTTTCCTTCATTTATTACGTCCCACATTTCTTTATAAAACTCTGGAGGGTGAGAACCGGATTTTAAAATCTGATTGGTTTGGCCCATAACTTCTGAGGAATTAAATCCTGTAATAGTCGTAAAAGCAGGATTGACGCTTTGAATTATACCTTTTGAGTCTGTTATCACAACGGCATCGGCCGTAGACTCAAAAGCCCGACTATATAACAACTTTTCCTTTTCTACTTTTTTTTGTTTGGAAATGTCGCGCAAGATCACGGAAAATAATTTAGATTTTCCTACCGTCACTTCGCTCACAGAAACATCTAAAGGAAAGACCGCACCGTTTTTCCTTTGTCCGATGGCTTCGCTTAGCAACCCCGCTTCAGAACCAGAAGTTGAATCTAAAAATTGTTTTAACGCGGTTTGAGAGCTTAAAGTATAATTTTCTGGAAATAATTTATTAAATTTGTCTCCTTCTACTTCGGATGGGTGATATCCAAAAATCTTTTCGGCGGCTCTATTAAATGAAATTATGGTCTCAAGTTCGTCCAGCACTAAAATCCCATCTGGAGCGTCGTCCATTATCGCCTTAGTTCTCGCTTCGCTTTCCCTCAGCATCGACGCCATTTTTTGAGCTTCGGAAATTAATTGAACGTTGGTAATTGCGACAGCGGCTTGGGAGGCAAGGCTTTCGACCAAGCTCACATATTCTGGTAGAAAAGGAGTGACTTCTTTGGCTAACTTTGCGCGTTTTGCGTTAATAAGTTGTAAAACCCCCACCACTTCGTTTTGATGGTTTTTCATCGGAACTACCAGCATGGACTTTGTGCGGTAACCGGTTTGCTTATCGAATTTCCTGGGGCCTGTAAAATCAAACGGTTTGAAATTATATACATCTGGAATGTTAACCAATTCGCCAGTTAAAGCGACATAGGCCGATACATTTGATTTATTCAATTCTACGGGAGGAAATGTTATTTTGACATTACTGGAACCGCCCATTCTAATATTGAGGCTTTCGTTTTGAACAATTTTAAAAGTGAGAGTTTTGTTTTCTAAAATATATAATGTTCCTCCGTCCGATTTGGTGAGATCTCTGGCCCTGTCGATGATCATTTCCAATAGAATCTCGATATTGCTTTCACGCGATAAAGCCCGACCAATATCAGAAAACCGTTTTAATTCGTTCCTTAAATTATCTAACGCATCGTGCGTTTCTGATAATTCGGTTTTGAGAGAATTTTTCCTTAAACCATCCGATCCGTCAGGGATAATTTCTGGGGGAGGTAAGTGGGGCGAAACAATCCAACCTTCGGATTTAATCGTAAAATGGTTTTTGGAATTTATTCCAAAATGCGGCCAACCTTGTAAAAAAGACCAATAGGCTTGAATACAACATAAAACGGAATCAAGCGAGTCTCCGGAATTGTCTTCAAGAAGTTGTTTTTTTACATCTTCATCAATTTCCAGAGAGAAACCTAAGTTTTTTAATAAATAATCCGATAATATTCCATTTAATATAGAGGTGCGACCGGCTTGAAATTGTTCTTTATTTTGAGTGGAGGAATCTGATTTGTACGAATCCGCAAATAATCTGCTTAATAAGGCAGGATAGGTTTCAAAGGCAACTCGGTTGTCTTTAGGATGATTAAAAGGGATAACGGAAATGCCCGATTTTGCCAATCTGGTTGCTCCTTCATAAAACATTTTAATTAAAGGAGGATTGACGGTTTTTAATGGGCTTTGCGCTTGATGAATTGAGTCGGTAATGCGAGGAAGATCTTTAAGTCCCTTGGGCTGGGAGCTTTTATAATCTAGAACCTTTTGTTCAAGTTCTTTCTTTGTAAATTTAGCAACCGAACCTACGTAATCGTTCCATTCTAAAGGGAAATTATTATCCCTTAAATAAGTGACTGGTAATCCAAAGGGAAAGTCAAAACCAGCTATCCAGGGACCGCTCCGAGATAAAAACTCTTCAAATTCCTCAAAATTAGTAAATCGCTCTAGTTTTGAAACCATCAATTCAGATTTAGATCGACCATAGCCGTGAGCGCAAACTAAGGGCTTTTTGGGGGAAGGAGAACTGGTAAAATCAAGACCAAATACTTTCATAGCAAATTTATAATAACTTATCATTGATCATTAAATGGCCGTCAAATTTGTGAAGACTCTATTTAAACCGATCCGCTAAAGCTTTTAACATTTTGTTAGGAGCGTGATCGCAATCGGCCACTACTTCTAAATGTGGAATAAAATCTTTTAAATCTGTTCCTAAAAACGGGTCATTATCGCCCAAAAAGCTCAAAAAACCTTTCGTGGAATTTCCTTCGACCTTTATATCTCTTAAAAATTCTAAACCCCTGATCAAAATATCATTTTTGGGGATATTCCCTAAAAGATTTTTTCCGTTAGATAAATTGCACTGAGCAAAAAACTTTATTATAGGTTCAGACTCCTCCGGTTTTCTTTGAAGAGTTTTTAACAAGTATAATAATTGGACAGAAGAAGTTTTACCACCTCTTTTATCTTCTCGAACAAAGGAAAGAATTGGAGCGATTATAGCTTTAATAGCTTTATCGGGGATCCATTCTCGATGATGCAAAAGCCATAAACTCCCCATAGAATATCCAATGTAGATATCGCTTGCCGTTTCGTAAAAAATTTTTTTAGCTTCATTCGAATCTCTCGGAGCATTGGGATAAACGGCTTTAACTGTGAATTTGGGGAAAAATGATTGCACAGTTTCTTCAAACCAATCTGAAGGTACGGCCCAACCACAAATTGCGGTTATTTTTTTTGTTTTTTCCATATCCTTAACACTTCCAACACTTCAGATAAGTCGCTTTCTCGAACTTCGGAATGAATAGAAATCCTCAGTCTGTCCGTTCCCTTTGGAACGGTTGGCGGCCTAATAGCGCCCACTAAGATTCCTTTTTTGCCTAATTGATTTTTTAAGGAAATCGTATCGTCAGTATTGCCAATGATGATAGGAATAATTTGGGAAAAAAACTCGTCTTTCCCCAGTCCTATTTCCGTCAATTGGGTACGAAAGCTATTGACTAATTTCTTATAACGGTTTCTAGTTTCTCCAGCATTTTTAATAACTTCGATAGCGGCTTGTCCAGCGGCTACTTGGGCGGGAGCCAAATAAGTTGAGTAAATAAACTCTCCAGAAAAATTAATTAAATAATCGATAAATTCCTTAGTTTTGGAAACAACATACCCCCCTGAACTCGCCAATGCTTTGCTTAGCGTTCCAATAATAATATCAACTTGGTCATATATTTCTTTATCGTAAGCTAAACCTTCGCCATTCGGGCCCCAATAACCGATTGCATGGGCTTCGTCAAGAATCCATACAAATTCATACTCCTTTTTTAAGGCCGCCATACGATGAAGATCGGGATAATCTCCATCCATACTGAATACGCTTTCTGTCGCCACAAAAATAGTATTAAAATTATTTTTATTTTTGATGAGTAATTCTTCCAATTTCCCCAAGTCTAAATGAGGATAACGTAAAAATTTTGCCTTTCCGAATGTCATTCCTTGCAGCATGGAATGATGAACCAACTTATCCGCTAAAACTAAATCCTTATCTCCAGGTATGTGTTTAAAAATAGCCTGATTAGCCATAAAACCAGAATTAAACAACATCCCAAAAGGTTTATGTTTCCATCTTAATAACTTGTCCAATAATTGAGAATGGCAGGGCAGAAAACCAGTTACTAACGGAGACGCTCCAGACCCAGTCCCATAGGTTTTAATTGCATTTTCGCTCGCTGTAATTACCTTGGGATGTTTACGTAGTTGAAAATAGTCATTAGCCGACAAATCCAACTTATGAGGGATAGAGTGAGATAGTTCCCGAAATAAGCCTTTTTGACGTCGGTCGGCAAGTTGTCGTTGTAAACGCTCGACTAAATTTTCCAAGGAAGCTATTTTAAAAGTTAAGGTTTGAATCTTATGTTTAAGTAAGTCAAATTATGGTATAAAAACCCATTTTAGTCAAAAAATCTAATAACTTAACGCCTTATGGATTAATAATGTCAGAGATCATAGACGAAGGAAAAGTTTGGTTTAAAGGAACATCCGGCCCAACATACGCAATAAAGGTGGACGAAAACTATTTTGTTGTTGGTAAAAATGAAGACGAATCTTTAGAACGTTGGATAGATGGTAATAAATTGTGCGTGGAATTACACGACAAGACGGGAAAGTCCCGCATCGCGAGATGCTTTTCGACCGAATTAATTGCCAAAACAAACGCCTCTTTATTTTCCGGATTTGAAAAAACAAAACACGCTGCAGTAAAAGTAGTAGTTCCTGAAGATGTCGGAGTGAAGACTTTTATATTAAAAGGGGAAGATTATTCAAAATCTAATGCCGCTAATTTAGACACAAAAGCTTTTTGGGAATTGACAGGACTTTAAGAATATTAACAAAATTCCCCCTCTATTGAATATTTAAATGATATATAACTAGTTTCCGCTTGAAAAAATCCTACCAAATAGGTTTCCATTTAATTATTTTGAAGTTTTTAATTTATTTAACCTAATTGTGACAACTTCTGGATGCAAATATTTAAAACGCGGCTATAATAAAAATATATAGAAATTTAGGGTAAATCTAATATGAAGGATGGAAAGCTAAAACACGTTATCAATGCCCCAATTCAATCATTGCGTTGGTTTCACTGGTTAGTGGTGCTTCTCTCTATCTTCCTTACTCTTTTTGCTTGGTATTTTTCAAAAAAACAAATTGACGATAAAATCCAATATCAATTTACCCGGGAAGCTTCTCAAATAATCGAGCTTATATCTGAACGAATGCAAAAGTATGAGGATGGGCTTTGGGGAGGCGTTTCCGCAATCCAGGCTAAAGGTGGAGATATTTCCTATAAAGATTGGCTTACTTTTGCCAATAGTCTACGAATAGACGTTAAATATCCAGGAATTAATGGGATTGGAGTTATCCATCATATCACCAAGAAAAGATTAAGCTCCTATTTGTCTGAGCAAAGATTGTATCGTCCAAATTATAAAATTCATCCGAAACACAATGAAAATGAATTTTTTCCTATCACCTTCATTGAGCCCGTCAATACAAACGCTAAAGCCGTTGGGCTGGATATGGCCCATGAGACAAATCGTTATACAGCTTCTAAAAAAGCCCGCGATACGGGATTAGCTCAAATTACAGGGCCAATTTCTTTAGTTCAAGACGAGGGAAAAACGCCAGGATTTTTATTTTTTGCTCCATTTTATAAAGGAGGAGTATACAAAACTCAAGAAGATCGAAAAAATAATTTTACAGGTATGGTTTACGCCCCATTTGTAGTGAAAAAATTAATGAAAGGCGTATTGGAGAAAGAAAAACGCCGTGTGAGCATTAGAATTAAAGACGGCAACAATATTCTATATGACGAACTTTTAGATTCTAATAATGATTTCGATAGCCATTCTTTATTTCAAAAAACTACCGAAATAGATCTATACGGAAGAACATGGATTTTTAATATTCAAAGCGGTAAATCATTTCGGGAGGCTTCAAAGAATAACCAACCATTAGTGATCTTATCTGGCGGAATTGTTATAGATTCTTTACTTTTGATTTTGTTTATTTTGCTGGCAAGGTCCAATAAAAAAGCCATCGCTTATGCCGAATTAATAAATCGGGAACTAACAGATAAAACACAGCGTCTTGAAGAATCTAATGAAAACTTCGGAAACGCCAAGCTGGAAGCCGAAAAGGCAAATTTTGCAAAAAGCGCTTTTCTGGCAAATATGAGCCATGAAATCCGTACTCCATTGAATGGTATTTTAGGATACGCTCAAATCCTTTTAAGGCGGAATAAATTGGATCAAGATCAAAGGCAAGCCATTGAGACCATAAATAGTAGCGGAAAAAACTTGCTTAACCTGATCAATGAAATTCTTGATATATCCAAAATTGAAGCGGGACATATGGAGCTTCAGCCAGTTAATTTTGACCTAAATAAATTTGCCGACGGCATTTCTCGAATGTTTGATCTACCATGCAAAGAAAAAAATATAGATTGGAACACTCATTGTCCGGGTGAAGAATATTTAGTTTATGGGGATGAAAATAAATTAAGGCAAGTTTTGGTTAATATTATCGGCAATTCGGTAAAGTTTACCGAATCGGGAGAAATTAGTTTTAAAATTGTTCCATTAGAAGAGGATAAGTTTCAATTTGAAATTAACGATACCGGTTATGGCATATCAGATGAAATTAAAAATTCAATATTTGAACCTTTTACACAAGACATGAAGGGACCTCAAAAAGGCGGCACTGGATTGGGTTTAGCAATTTGTAAACAACAAATTGATCTTATGGGAGGAGATTTGAGATTTGAGTCAATACTTGGAAAGGGTTCTCGCTTTTATTTTACTTTGACTCTAACTCCCGCTTCGGGAGGGGTTAAAGTTTTTACCGAAAACAGAAAAATAATTGGGCTCAAAAATGATACTTCAATAACAGCTCTTATTGCAGACGATATAAAGGAAAATCAGGATGTGCTTGCAAGCGTATTGAACGATATAGGCATTAAAACCATTTTTGCAAATAATGGAGAAGAGGCAATAGAAAAAGTTGACAAGGAATCTCCCGACATTGTTTTTATGGATATGCAAATGCCAGTATTGCGGGGAGAAGAAGCGGTAAAAAAAATACGTCAAAAATACGGACAAGATAAATATAAAATTGTCGCTATAACGGCTTCTGTCTTTGATAAGCGGGCAAAAATATATTTGGACTTGGGTTGCGACCAGTTCATTTCAAAACCATTTGAAATTGAACAAATTTTCGTTGCCATTAAAACGCTTCTTGACGTGGATTTTGAATATGCAAACGTAGAAGAGCAGGAGGAAAATAAAAATAGTCAACCTAACTTAAACTTTGAAAATATTTTAATTTCAAAGTCTCTTCACAAAAAGCTTATGGATTCTATTGAGGTTTGTAACATCACGGAACTTGAAAAAAATTTAGATGAAATGGGTTTAATTAATGAAGATTGCAGTAAGTTAAAAGATCACCTAAGTGTAATTTTGAGAAATTATGATATTGATAATATCAAAGACATTTTAGACGATCTAAAAATAGAAAAATAAAATTATCTTAACCCAACCTTTTAAGATAATTTTAAAGGACGTCTTTAATATATTGGTTAGAATTTGTTTTCTTTAATAAACCTCATGACTGAAAAGACACAATTCTTTTGTGAAATCCAACTGTCGCCATGATATTTTTTGCAGGAATCTTTTAACAATAAATTCGCGTTACTTGCCTCGATTTTTGCTTTAGCGTTTTCTTGGGTGACAATACAGTATTTTAGTTTGACCCAGTTTTTCCGATTCATTTTCAATTTTTCACAATATTGTTTGATGGAATCGTCGACTCTCATTCTCTTTATATATTTTTTAGCCCCTTTTTGCGAAAGAACGCATCTTTCATAAGTGGTGAGCTTTTTCCCATAATTTTTTTTACAAAATCTTTCAATTTGAGCTTCTGCCCCAAACACTTCCGAAGAATTAAATAAAATAGTTAACGATGTTAATATAACAAAAAGTTTCATCATTAATGTTTTTCCTTTAAACGTATATTCAACGTTGAAACGAATCATCCAATCTAAAAAATTAACAATTTGTACTTTAAATGAGTGTATCTGGTGATTGAATACGTTTTTCAGCAAGAATAAATGCCGCCTCTCTGAATATCAAATCTTTATTTTTATGATCGAGCATTATTTGATAAGTTTCTCTAATATTTTTAGATATAGTTTCGCTAATTAAATTTTCCAAATACTTTTGAGGTCCTTCCGCAATTCTTTCTTCGCAATAGTTTTTATCGGCAGTCATTTTTAATTCCATTTCACAGCCAATTACTCCGCCCGCATTTACAATAAAGTCTGTCAGAGAAAGAATATTTCTTCTATTCTGCAGATAGTATTCTGTCATTTTATTGCTGGGTGTGTTTGCTCCCTGAATTATGTATTTGCATTGAATACGATCTGCATTTTTTGCAGTAATAGCGTCGGGGCGGGCAGCGGGGATTAAAATATCGCATGGCGCTTCGAGTAGGCGGTCAATATTCTTTTTTGTAAATTTTTTATCGACATTAGAGGAGTAATTATCTATTCCGTTAGGTTGTTTTCGGATGGCATTCATTTCTGAAACATTCAATCCCGAAGGATTCCAGAGCGCGGCATTAATATCCGAAGCGCCTACTACTATTGCGCCAAAATTTTGAAGCTTAATCGCTATTTCCGCTCCTACATTTCCAAAACCTTGAATGATTACTTTTGAACCTTTTATTGTAAAATCATCTATTAGGGATTCCAAAGTTTCTGCAGCTGCGAATAAACCGCAAGCGGTCAAGCCCCAATCGTCTATTGGAATACCGCCCGATGCATAGGGGCGGCTTACGGCTCCGCGCATATGATTCTCTGTGCCTAACTTATCGGAAAATCTATTAAAAATTACCTGCATGTCGCCTTCATCGGTCCCCATATCTGGCGCAGCGATATAATCTTCGATAGGGAATAAAACGTCCGCATATATAGTCATCAGTTCTTTTTTTAAGTCTGGGTTTTCTCTGAAATAATCGGGGTCGGCAATCAAGCCAGCTTTGGCTCCACCTAATGACAAATTCGCCGCAGCGTTTTTGTGAGTCATTATATAGGCGAGACGCGATATTTCTTGGATTGAAATATCCTTTGCCATACGGGTTCCGCCTAGACCTGGACCGCGTCCTGTATGGTCTACTATCACATAACCCCAAGTTTGACCGTTTGCTGGGTCGAATAAACGATAACGATTTTCTGGAATTCTTTGCGATGAAAATGGATTGTCATCCATTTTTTTAACAAGTTCTTCAGCTTCTAATTTTTTGGGTAATTTGATATTCATGTAATTAATTAAACAGTGGTTATTTCATATTTTCAATGCTAATTTGATTTTTCATTTTTAGATAGAATAGATATCTCAATTAAAAGGATTTTGATGAAATACGTTCCAAATCAAAAACAAATTCGCAATTGGATTGAACAAGGTCTTAAAGAAGATCTTGGAGAAGGGGACATCACTACAGATAATATAGTTCCCAATGATTTGGTGTGGCAAGCGGAAATTATAGCGAAAGAAACTATCATTATTTGTGGAATCGAGATTTTTAAAAATACTTTTTTGGCCCTTGACGTAAATACTATCTGCACATCTTATTTTTCAGATGGGGATTTGATTGAGTCGGGACAAAAAATCCTAAGCTTAAAGGGTAGGGCCAGAGTCTTATTAAAGGGCGAACGCACCGCTTTGAATATTTTGCAACGTTTGAGCGGAATTGCGACTTCTACCAACGAGTTTGTGAAGTTAGCGGACAAAATAAAAATATTAGATACTAGAAAAACGACTCCAGGTTTAAGAATATTTGAAAAATATGCAGTTGCTTGTGGAGGCGGAGAAAACCATCGCTTTGGGTTGTTTGACGCCGTAATGATAAAAGATAATCACATAAAAGCGGCTGGTTCCATTAAAGAAGCGGTTTCTAAAATAAGAAAAAATTTAAACGAAACTTATAAAATTGAAGTTGAAGTCTCCAACTTGAACGAAGTGGAGGAGGCTATTTCGTGTAAGGTTGATAGGATTATGCTCGACAACATGAGTTTAGAAAAAATGAAGGAAGCTATATATCGAATCGACAAAAAAGCTGAAATTGAGGTGTCAGGAGGAATCAATATAGAAACTGTGAAACAACTATCTGGACTTGACCTCGACTTTATTTCGATAGGAGCTCTCACCCATTCATCCAAGGCAGCTGATATATCTATGAACTTTTTATAATAAACTGATAAAGGTAAAATGGTATAATTTTAGACAGGTTAAACTATAGAGATAATAAAATGCCTTGCAAGGATAGTTCGTCACAATGCGCAATCTATTTGGATACTAACGAGTGTTTAGTCAATTTTGATTTTTCTAAAATCACCTGTAGTAAGGAAATTGGAGGCGGCACAGGGTTTAGCGAGTATTGTCAGGGGACGAACGCTGAAAAGATCCTTGAAATTGAATTTGAATCGTTATCCCAAAACTTAAAGTTAAAAGATTCTGAAGATCGATTTTTTTTATATCTTGAATGGTCCGCTTTACGCGCTGGGATTATCCAATATTTGGGCAAAGAACCAGATTTTGACCCCGAACGTTACCAAATTGCTTTAATCGATTACAGCGAAGAAGGCGTTACAATCCGCCAAGTTATAAAACCTCCCCAGGAAATGCCTAAAATTGTTTCTTGTTTAACTCGATCTAATTAATCCCCGTATAATCGAACCAACCTGACATATCCTTGGGAAAAGTCTTTATCGAAATTTTGAGCTATTCCGCTAGAGTATGAAAAGTAAAAAGCTGCCTGTTGGTCAAAAGGTAAACACCAACTGCCGTTGCCGCCACCCGGTTCAAATATCTGATCGATGTGTATCTCGGCTTTTGATCTAGCCATGATTGTTGACTCAGGCATATATATCTTCTCCGCTTCTTCTCTTTCTGGAATTCTCCAATCCCAAAATCCGAGATAAGCCTCTTTATTCATTTTATCCACAAATGCCATTGCTTCGTTAAAATCTAACCAATCCTGTTCAATTTGCCAGGAATCTTTTAAGCTCCATACCAAACCCGTGTCGGAATCTTTTGCAGTTCCGTCTCCATTATCAATAAACCTAGCGGTATCGTTCATGTTTTACTCTTAAAATATAAAATTAAACTAAAATTAATGAATTCCTAAATTTTCGAATTTGCCAAGGACCTAAAGTTTGTTTTAAGGACTAGGCAATAGCAATAAAGTAAAAATTTTTACTATGAATAGCTAATATGAAAAAGCAATCATATCGGAAAATAACCTGTTTTGAAAATGGTAAAGTGAATATTATGAAAATAAGAAAAAATAAGAATTTCTTGGTTTTTTTCCTAAAAATTTGTTAGAAAACTTAAATGAGCAACCTCGCCTCAAAGCGACGAGCAACGCGACCATTGCTCCTGATATAAATTTATTTTAAAATACGCGATAAAACACTGGAATTTAAACCCATTTTTGGGATTTAAACATAGATATTAGGCTCAATAAGGGAGATAAAATGGGGTTTTCCAAAAAATTTAAAACTAGCGTATTCACGCTCGGCGTTGCATTGTTCCTTTTATTGGCCTTTTTTTCAGAAGCGTTCGCAAGTATTCTCCAAACTTACGCAATAAATTTACTCGCAGTGGGAGCTGTCGTTGGAAATTGTGGAGAAAAAATCACACCAATTGAAACCTACGAAAGGATAGGATATTTCTCCCTTGCTGGAGGTTTGGCTTTAGTTTTTCTTTCTACTTTTTTAAATTCTAAAAAATTTCAAATTGCCGTAGCCGTTTTAGCGCTTATACCTCTAGCGATATTTGGGTACGTGAAATTCGGGGTTGATTACGACCAAATCAGAAGAGTAACTTTCACTTATAACGCCCAGGCAGAGGGCGCCTTGGCCAATATTGCCGAAGGACAAGAGAGATATAAGTCTGAACACGGAAAATTTTTAAACGACCTAAATAAACTGCGAGCGCATGTTGCAGGATCTCATGGTTTAGACGAATGCGTTCAAATCCTAGAGATAGACGCCCATTACGATTATTGGACCGCTTCCGCTAAACAAGTTTCTAGCCCAGAAATTATTCATTGGGATAGTAGGAAAGGAAGTTCCTTAAAAAAAGGATAAGCTACCATTTTAAAACGCTAATTGGATAATCATGTATTCTTGCGCGAAATAGCCTTTTTTATATAAGCCTCTGCGTCCGGAGTTTTACAACCCGTTTCGCCATGGTCCACATGAACTTTACCAATTCTTTTAGCCGCTTTTATAGCTTCTTTTTCAAATGCGTAAATTCCAATGGCAGTTAGAGCCATGTTCATCGCATATTTGGCCAAATTTGGACTTTCGTGAATTTCTTTTTCTATGACCGAAATATACTTAATACATTTTTGAGGAGTGACTCTATTTTCTTTTAACGCTTCACATAACATGGAATAGCCGCAATAACGATAAAACTCTTTGGAAGAATTTGTCCATTGATCCATTTTTTCTGAGGCGAATGAGGTTTTTGCGACAAGCTCGGCTAGCTCTCCCGCCAATATCCTATAGGAAATTTGTTTTATCCATTGATTGGCCAATGATTTTGTAAATTTTTGAGGGTCGGCTATTTTTAATGCCAACGTTTGAGCGTCTGTATTTCCTGTTTTCCATAATGACAAAGCTAAATCATGATCGGTCTTAATTTTTTTAATCAAATAATTAATATTGGCAAAACTGACCCCAAAAACATTTTCGCCGGCTCCATGGCGTTTATAAACTTTGATATTTTGCTCGGTACCATTTTTTTTCAACCATGCCATTGTTTCTTTGAAGGTCATCTTAGGTTTCCTTATAATATCAACGGTAAATTGATATCATTATAGACCCATTAATAAATAGTTTTCGCGAGACTGTCTGTGACTACATTTAATTTTCGTTTTATATTTTATTTCCAAATATTGCAGTTAATTTCATTTTCTTACGGTTGGGCTGAAGAAATAACCGTAAATAATTTGGCAATAAAAGGAAAACCTTTATTTGTTCATTATTGTTCCCATTGCCACGGGGTTTACGGAGATGGAGAAGGGTTTAACGCCGATTATTTAGACCGTCAACCGGCCAATCTAACCGATCCAGAGTTTATGGCTAAAAGAAAAGACAGCAGAATTTATCGCGTTATTAAAAAGGGCGGCCCGGAGGTTCGAAAGTCAAATTTGATGCCTTCATTTGGGAATACGTTATCGGATTTAGAAATTTGGTCGCTTGCCGCATATGTGAGAACCCTTTCTGGCGGGAAATTAAAAGAACTCCCAAAAGAATTAGGCGATCAGAAGCCTAAAGGAAGACAAATTGGAAAAAATGACTGGGATGATTTTAAGGCTTGGAAAAAAGCTGGCGGGTTGGATAACGACTCAGGATTCGGAGAACTACTGGTCAATAATAAAAAAAGTTGCCCTGCCTGTCATGCTATTGAAGACGAGGGTGGCGTATTGGGTCCAGACCTAACTCGCGCCGGTTTGTTATATTCGCCGGAATGGCTTTTCCAATGGTTAAACAACCCTCAAGAAATAAAACCCAATACTAAAATGCCCGACCAAGGACTGAGTAAAAAAGAAGTAAAAGCTATTATTTCTTTTCTAATGGGTTTAGTTGGAGAGGATGAAGAAGAACTTAGTACCCTTTCCAAAAAGGGAAATTCTAAAAATGGCGAAAAATTATTTTTTGATCTTAAAGGGAAAGCAAAATGCGCCAAATGCCACTCGGTAAATCAAAAAGGCGGGAAAATAGGGCCAAACCTGAGTTTTGTGGGATCGAGCAGGACCGATGGTTTCCTAATAGAATCGATACTAGAACCAAGTAAAGCGCTTACTTCGGGTTATTCAACGGTGTCAGTCATTACGAAAGACGGAAAATTTTATACTGGCGTTCAAAAAAACGAAAAATTTGAATCCTTCGATTTGGTTGACGAAACTGGGAAAGTAGAATCCATAATGCGGAATCGCGTAAATAAATTTAAATTCTCCGATAAATCTTTAATGCCGGATAACTTCAAAACGCTATTATCAGAAAAAGAAACCTCCGATATTCTAAGCTACTTAAAAACTTTAAAATACTCCAATAAAAATTAATAAATTTTTATACCCACCGCAGAAAAACCTCGCCGTTATGAAATGGTAATATATAAGTTACCCTCAAAATCATAAACCAAATATTTGCTAAAGCCATGCTTGACTACTTATCAAAAAAATTAAATTCAACTTTTCACATCAATCCATTCTTCTTAAAATATTTTTTATAAAAAACTCCTCTTTTCCTTTGGATTACTTTCCTTCTAGGGATAATCTAGAGTTAGTTTTTAAAATTTGCGTTCAATTCCATACTATTTTTATTTAAAACCTCTAATTTTTTTTTAGTTTTTAATGGCAATCGATATCCCCATTAACCTGTGATAATTTAACTCAATTCCTTTTTGCTCTTCCGAAATATTTCAATGATATTCCCTATAAGAAAAAATATAATTTAAAAAACTATATACCAAAAACCATAAATGCGTTAAGCACTAGGGCTTAGTCGGTGGCACTTATGCCTTAAAAAAAATAAATTTGGCTTTTAATAATTTCAAATAAAGAGTAAAATTCAAAATAATTTTTCATTTTAAAAAATTTATATTGTTAATTTCACATTACCCAACTTCTTAAATAGTTTTCCAATAAGGCCAATTTCTTCATGAAGGGGAAGTCAATGCGTTTTTTTAAACTTATAATGATGTTTCTGTTTTTTTGTTATTTGTCAAAAACGGTCATGGCCGAGGTTGTCGACCCGGGAATCTCGGGATATTACGATGCAACTCAAAATATGGCGAAGACAGATAAGAAGATCCAAATACAAAATAAATTTGGCAAAATTCCCCTAACCTTCGAAGACCATTCCGATAGCAACGGTTTTCTGGCGCGAGGCTCTGGATATCAACTCTGGATCGGTCCTACCGGATCTGTCATGACTTTAAGCAAGCCCGCGGATCCGCCAGAAACCTCAGAGTCCGAAATCAAAAAAGACAAACTCAGTTTTGAATCGACTCGGATTCGCATGAAATTGGAAGGCGCTAATCCATCCCCCCAAGGAACGGGATTGGAAAAGGCAATCACACGCACCCATTATTTAAATGGAAATGATCCCACTAAATGGCGGCGTAATATCCCAAATTATTCAAAGGTGGAATACAAAGGAGTTTATCCAGGTGTCGATGTAGTTTATTACGGCAATCAAAGAAAACTAGAATACGATTTTATCATTCAACCTGGAGCCGACTATCATTCTATTCAGTTAGCTTTTGAAGGAACGCAAGGAATCTCTCTGGATGCCGAAGGCAACCTGGTATTAGTAACGGCCAACGGAAAAGTGATTCAGCAAGCGCCCATCGTGTACCAAGAAATCGACGGCAAACGAATAACTTTGCAAGGCGCTTATCTATTGGCGCAAAACAACCAAGTGCAATTCCAAGTAAATTCCTACGATCCCCAATACCCCCTGGTTATCGATCCTGTTTTACATTATTCTACTTATCTAGGTGCAACTGCACACGATTTGGCTAATGCAATCGCCGTTAATGCTAATGGAGAGGTTTATGTAACTGGGAACACCAATTCCTTTGACTTTCCCACCGCCGTCAATCCTTATGATAGCAGCATAAATGGTCAAGATGTTTTTTTATCTAAATTGAATGCCACAGGCGATGTGTTGTTATATTCCACCTTTCTGGGTGGAAGTGGAGGCGATGATGCCATAGATATTGCGGTCGATGCGACAGGTGTCTATATAGCAGGTAATACCAACTCCACTAACTTTCCAATCTCAAATGCTTACCAAGCTGCCTTGAGTGGATCGAGTGACGCCTTCTTATTAAAATTGAGTGTTGACGGCTCCTCCCTACTTTATTCCACCTACTTCGGAGGATCAGGGAGTGATAATTTCCAAGCAATAGCCACAGACTCTTCCGGAATCGTCTATATAACGGGATATACTACCACCTCTAATTTTCCTACAACCACGGGAGTTCACAAGGAAAATATTACAGGCAGCAGTAGTGACGCCTTCCTGATAAAAATAAACACCACATTGAGCGGGACTAGCTCTCTTGAAAAGAGTACCCTTTTTGGCGGAGACAATTCCGAAGAAGGTTTGGCTATAACACTAAATTCTGGCAATATTTATCTTGCAGGTATTACAAGGTCATTGAGTAATATAGCTACTTCTGGCGCTTATGATGAAAGTTTTAATGGCTCCGCTCCTATAGACAGTTATATCGCTATAATGGATTCCTCATTTAACTTGCTATATTCCACCTACTTTGGAGGAGCTGGGAACGATTATATTGAAAAAATTGAAGTTGATGTCAGCGGGTCCGTTTACATTTTAGGACATACATTCGACGGTACAGGTTTTCCTATATTAAATGCATACGATAATACATTTGATGGTTACAACGACAAATTTGTCGCCAAATTAAATCTTGACGGTACTGGGACTAATGATCTCGTATTTTCCACTTTTTTAGGAGGATTGGATCAGGAAGGCGTTGGCGGCAATTTTTTTGTGGACACTAACGGAGTCATTCATATCGCGGGATGGACCGGCAGCTCTGATTTTCCAACTACTTCCGACGCCTACCAGCTTAGTTCGGGTGGATCTACCGACGGCTTTTATTTGCAGTTAAGCGCCGATGGTTCAACTCTCCAATACTCCACTTATATAGGCGGTTCGAACCAGGATAAAACTTTGGATATGGCTACTTTCGACGACAATGTTTATTTGGCTGGGTTAACTCTTTCCACCGATTATCCAACCCTAAACGCATTTCAGAGCGATTTTTCTGGAAACTATGATTCCGTCATTACCGCCTTTTCCGATGCGGTCATCTTGACACCGCCCGATTCAACCCCTCCCGTCGTGACGGCTCCAGGCACCATTGATTTTGTGGAAGCCACGGGACCGTTCACAACAGTTTCCTTAGAAAACACTGTGACGGGCGCAGGAAACTCCGGGGTAGCGACAGCTACCGAAGAAACAGACCCTCTTATCATCACTCCTTTTCCTGCTCGGGTATTAGAGGATTTATCGATTACTAATTTTTCAAATAATACAGTGGATCTTCCCGTGGGCTCGTTCACGGTTGTTTGGGAAGCTGTAGACACGGCTCTTAATGTAGGAAATGCTGTTGGGGATGAGGCTGTTCAAACTGTAGTAGTAAAAGATACAACTGGGCCAGTTATAACGATAACTCCATTTGGTAGCGAACCCGATCCCGCAGTCTTAAATTTAATAGTAGGAACGGATTATGAAGAACCGGGCGCAACTGCAGATGATGACGTTGACGGCACTTTCGCAGCTACTGTTGGAGGAGATACGGTCAATACCTCGGTTGAAGGTTTTTATACAGTCACCTACAATGCAACGGACAACGCTACCCCTCCAAACCCAGCAACAGAGGTAACTCGAATTGTGAATATCACTGCGGCGCCAGATACAACCCCGCCAATTTGTACTCCTCCAGCGGATAAAGTAAATATTCCAGCTACAGGTGAATTTACAATAATTCAAAATCTTGGGACAGCCACAGGAAATGAACCTATAAATGGAGCCAATACTACTAATACAGCACCATCAGGCGGATTCCCTGAAGGCCAAACTACTCCAGTAAATTGGACAGTAACAGATACCGCCAATAACGTGAGTACCAATTCTTGTATTCAAAACGTTATTATTTTACCTCTTTCTACCGGTGGAAGTGGAGACAATCGAATTGTTATTAATTCGCTTCCTTTTAATATTGAATCTCCGGGATCTTATGTTTTTGACAGTAACTTGGTGCACAATAATCCTGTCAACGGAAGTTGTATCACAGTTAACTCCGATAACGTGACTATTGATATGAATGGTTATAGTTTGATTGGCCCTGGACAAACTGCCGGTTGCGATTGCGACGGTATTTCGACTGGAGGCCGTTCTAACGTGAGAATAAAGAATGGAAATATTCAAAATTTTGCGGGATATGGAATTTATGATCCAGCTCTCACCGCCCAAGGGGTTTACATTCAAAACGTTGGAGTAAATACCAATGGCAAGAATGGAATCTTCTTAAATGGCAAAGGGCATACGGTCACCAACAGCACGATAACTAATAATTTGGCTGGAGGAATTTTTGTTGAAGATTCGTCCACTATTATTTCCAATACTGTGAACAATAACACCGGGTCGGGAATTTCAACCAATAACGGTTCTACCGTGAATGGAAATAATGTTTTCGGAAATACGGTAAATGGGATCGTTGTTAATAACGACGTAAAGGTATCGGGAAATACCGTGTATGAAAATACTGGCGATGGGATTACGTCCAATAATGGATGTTCACTGACAGAAAATACCGTGAACAACAACACTGGAACGGGTATAGTTTCCGGACCTGCAACAAAGGTAAAAGGCAACACTTGTTATTTGAATAGCGGATCTGGAATAAGCGCAGGAGCTGGATCTACAATAGCCGACAATACGGTTTACGGTAATAATCAGGGGAATACGGCAAACCAAGGAGGTATCGTAGCTTCCGGAAATACTTTGATCAAATGCAATCAAGTCACCCAAAATTTGTCGCAAAATATGCTTGTTTCCGGTAGCGGTAATGCCATCCAGGATAACTTATTGAATAATTCTGAAAAAGGAATAAATTTTACTTCGGCGGCAGGAACTAATAATTTCTTTTCAGGAAACAAGGCTTTTGGAAATACCGCAGGGTTTACCGGGACGGGACTACCCACAGGAGCGGGAGACCCAGGTAATAATGTTGAATTTAATAATTAGGGAAACTCATTAAATCACATGAAACATGATCACGCTTTTTAAATAAAAGGCGGGCTAATTGCGAACATGTGACTAAACTTCAGACTCAAAGGCCTCTGGCAACGGAGGCCTTTTTTAGTTGTTTTTCTTTTCTGTATCGCCCCCCCTCTGAATACTTTGTGAAAAAATATTTTTTTAACTAGCTTGGGAATCGATGCAAACAACGGATGTCGATCAAAAAGGGCGTTATTTCCAAAATAAAAATAATAGCGTTATTTCCTTAAATTAAAATTTTGGATCTGACTCGTATATTTTTCCCTTAAACCTTTAATGCCGGATAATTTCAAAACGCTATTATCAGAAAAAGAAACCTCCGATATTCTCACCTATTTAAAAACTTTAAAATACTCCAATAAAAATTAAGGGGCTATACCTTTAGGGTTTAATGTTAGGATAGTAAGCGTATAAAAACGAAAGAGTCGCCTAATCCCCCATTGTCAGAGTAAATTTATAGAAATATTTTTGGGACTACGGCCCGTGCCACTTCTGAAGTAAATCATGTAAATATTGGGACAGGAACACAATTTTAATTTAATAGTTATTTGTTGTACCTCGTTAGCGCCACCACTTTCCCTATCAAGAAAGAATTCTTTCTAATCGCTATTTTTAATAAATGTTAAATAGGAAGTTGATTTCGTTCCTTTGATGTAAAATATTCAAAATTAACAAGTTTTCTTATATTTAAAGCGTTTATCATAAAATCACAATTGAAACGATTTCACCCTTTAAACCAGTACCAAATTGGAAATCGTAAAAGTTAGTATCAACAAATTTCAACGTAAAAAACTTAATAAAAAATGCAATAAGGTAATAAATATTCCTTAAAATAATTGTACATGGATTTTGAGAATAAAAATAAAAGAAATAAGTTTAAACCTCGAACTTTAATTTATTTAAAAATTTTCCCTCCATTTTTTTTAATTTTCTTTATCCTTATTGCCTTGCCTCTCTATACCCCTTGGGTTTTTAATAAAAATATGAAGGCCTTAAAAGAATGGTTTCCCAATCCTTACAACTTTGTATTACAAAACAAAATAAGAATTCTAAATGAAAATATAGCTTCGGCCACAAATGTTTTACTTGCCAAAGAACCTAAAATTTTTAGTTCAATTAAAACATTAAAAATTTGGATTGAGGACGGCGGTTTAGAAAAAATGAATTATGAACTTTTAAATTTTAATTTATTTTTAAGAAAAAATAAGCCAAAAGTTAAAGGTTTTTTTAAAGGATTTAATGAGAAAACTTATGGAGCAAGGGTAAATATCAGAGGTACCCGTCCCAATCATCAAATGGTTTGGAAACCTTCTTTAAAAATTCGTTTAAAAAATAAGAAATTGTATGAGGGTTTTCGCGATCAAGTACTCATTAGTCCTGAAGATGTTATTGGACTTAGAAATTGGATTTCCGCTAATTTAGGCTATAAATGGGGTTTATTAAATAATTTAGAAGGATTTGTAAGACTTTATATTAATAATAAAAATTACGGTCTTTATAACAAAGTTTCTCCTTTTAATGAATCGTTGTTGATTCATTCTCGTAGGCTTCCGGGACCATTTTTAAATTTTAATTTTTATAGAAAGAATTATTTTTATATTTGGAAAAAACAGTGGTATGAACCTTCTGCCTGGAAAGTTACCGAAAAAAAATACTCATCAAAAAAAAATTTGATATTGCCCCCCATAAATATTTCCCAAGGAATTTTAAGATGGAAAAATGATATTGATAGTATTAATTTCCTGGAATCAGTTATCCGGCTCAATCACTATATTTCTTCCGAACAATTCGCCAAATTTTTAGCTATTCTAACCCATGGCGGCGAAAAGCATTATGTAGATAATCATAATGCTTTATTTTGGTTTAATCCAACTTTAGGGTTATTGGAACCTATAATAAACGACCAAAATGGATACGGTCTAACCAATAAGAAAGAGTGGATTAAAGATTCTATAATTAAAAACGAAGGAGCTTTTGTAAAAGCATGGTTTAAAAACCCATTAAATCAAGCAATCTATGTAGAAAAATTAAATAACTTAGTTAATAGCATCGGGAACAAAAAAAGTATGGAAAAAATGATTCGGAATCAATGGAAAGAAATTCGATCTGTACTTCAATCGGAAACATTCCTTAGTCAAGCCTGTTTTCCTGCGCGTTGTTTTTTCCCAATTCATAAATTAGACGATGAGATTGATAAATTAATAGTCGATATTAAATTAAGAATTGATTGGATAAGAAAAGAATTAGATAACGTCAACGTTTATTTAATTGGAAAGAATAAAGAAGGTTTTGAGATTCTTGTTATGGGATTTTCGGGGATTGAAACACAAAGAAAAGATGGGAAAATTTTTTATTTAAAGTTTAAAGAGTTTAAAGTTGGAATTGGCCAAAACTTTAAAAATAGGTTGAAAAAAATAAACGGAGTTAAAAATATAAAATTATTACCTACTATCTCAGCGTCAAATTTAATAGAAAATATTGAATCTCATAATTCATATTCATTTTATTTTTTGGAAGGGAAACCCAAGGACTACGTTTTTTTTCATAGGTTATCTAAACAAGAAATAAAAATTAATACTTCCGGAAAGAATTTTAACTTAAATATAATGAAAACTTTTTCAGGCTTAAATTCCCTAAACTTCCAAGAAAAAAATATTTCCCCCATTACTTTCGGTCCTGGCAAAGTTTTTTTCAAAGAATCAAAAACATTTGCTCCTGGACAATCCGTATTTATAAAACCTGGAACGGATATTTATTTGGGAAAAAACGTTCAACTAATATTCCAAGGACCTTTAATAATGGATGGAACACATAAAAATCCCGTAAATATTCAACCCATTGAATCTAAAGCTCCCTTTGGGGTAATAGCCTTACTCGGAAAGAAAACAACAGGGTCCAAAATTAATTTTTTAAACTTAAAAGGCGGTTCCGTTGGGAAACACTATAATTTAAGTTTTTCGGGTATGCTTTCTGTTCACGATTGCCCAGATATTCAAATTACAAATAGTAATTTTGGTAAAAATTATATCGGAGATGATGCGGTTCATATTATTAATTCAAAAGTATCAATAAAAAATTCCACTTTTAAAGATTCTAAATACGATGCTCTAGATTTAGATTCTGTGGATGGGAAATTGATTAATAATCATTTTTTAAACCCAGGAAATGATGCCGTTGATTTGAGTATGGGAAATACAATTATCATTAAAAATCGTTTTATTGGTTGCATGGATAAATGTATCAGTGTTGGAGAAAACGCCAAAACAAAAATAAAAAATTCTTATTTTCAAAATTGTAATATAGCTATCGCAGTAAAAGATAAATCTTTTGCCATTCTTAAAAACTCTTTAATAGATAGTTGTAATGTAGGTTGGAGTTCTTACAGGAAGAAATGGAGATGGGAAATGGGTGGCCAAGGTAAAATTATAAATTCAGATTTTATTAATTCTAAAAAATCAGCTATATCAGGCGATAAATTTAGCTCTGTAAATTATCTGGGAAACAATTTGGAGAAGATGAAAGTAAATGGGGAAATAGATTTAAGGATTAAACAAAAACAAAGTATATTTGAATAAAAAAGCCCAATTTTTATAAAACCGTTTATTTGATCGTACTGCCGAATATCCGTGCCGACGTAGATCAGAATTTGAGCGCCTGATTCGTGATTAGTGAGACGGTATTTTTTTCGGCTGTCTACTCCATTAGATTTAAAAGTTTAAAGTGATCCTCCCAGGAGAGTTAATAGGCATTATTTAATTCCCTGAAATCGTCAGGAACTATTAATTTCTTTTCAGGAAACAAGGCTTTTAGAAATACTCAAGGATTTACTGGGATCGGACTACCCATTGGAGCTGGAGACCCAGGCGACAATGTTGAATTTAATATTTAGGAAAACCCATTTAATTATAAGGGAAAATGAGTAAGCATCTTTATTAAAGAGCGTTTGAATTGTGAGAGTTTGCCTAAATTTCTAACTCAAATGCCCCTGGCAAAAGTGGTCTTTTTAATATACAAATTTTACCGGCTTCCGATAAAGTTTTCATTTCTCTAAAGTTATTATTCAATTAAATATTAAAAACAAGTATTACTACTCATCATAAATTTTTTTGAGATTGAATTCTATTGACTGCTCGAACGGCTGCTAGAGAAGGTTTCTTTTTCAAGATTTCAGCTACTATTTTGTTAAAATAATTATTGTGATTTAAGTTGTTAAAATTAAAAATTTTATAAAACTTAAGCCCTTCAAATATTTTCTTTTCTGTTTCGGGTCCCCTCTGAATACCTTGTGAAAAAATATTTTTTTCAAAAACCTTTGGATCCCAAAAGAAATAATTTTTTGTGATATCTATATGCACATTATTTTTTATTTTTAAATAATACAAAGTTTCTTGCTCTTCAATAGTTTCATTAGTTGTGTTAATGAAATATTTTCGAATTAGGTGGTTTCCATTTTTTCGTTTTTTGTCAATATTGTAAGAATTGAAATTATCTCTTTTATAAGCAATAGAACTATTGATAAAGTTTCCTTTAGAATCTAAAGTTATATTTTTACTTAAAAGTTTTTTGGCATTTACGGTGGAGTAACGATATTGAAACGATTTATTTTTATTTATTACTTTTAATTTTTCGCTTCCGAGGTTTACTGTAATCATTCCTTCCGTTTCTTTAATTTTTGAAAATTTATCGTCCAACTTGACGATTATTGGTTTTTGATCTAATAGCTCATTTAACCCAAAAACGCCGCTAAATTTCGCCAAATTTTTGTATATTTTCAAAGACTGCAATCTTTTAAATAAAGTTTGAGCGACTATTTCTGTCCCATTTTCATTAAAATGTCGATCTGTAATAGAAGCCAATAGTGGCGCCGCGCTTAACCCTTTGAATCCTTTATCATATAAATCTAAACATTCTAATCCTCTTTCTTTACAATAAGTTTTGATTTTTAAATGAGGTTTCTTTAAAGGATAATCATCGTCGAGTTTATATAGCATTGGTAGCGTTGTTATCATTAGGTGAATGTTTTTTATTTGTGCGGCCATTGTAATAGTATCTAGATAAACTAATTCCATATCCCAACCTCGGGACTCATAACGCTGATTTATACACTCTGTATAATTTGGCTTTTGTTCAAAGTTTTCAATTAAACGATTTAAACGGAATTCCAATAATTGAAAAACCTTTGATATATTTCTTAACCAAGTAACGCTTTTAGAATATGGGAATAATTGAAAGTCCTGGTGGTTACATTTAAAAAAATGGGGTGCGGGAGGGTCATTAAGATTAAAGCCAATAAGGATTAAATCTGGATTATATTTAAATCCTTTTCTAAATAGTTCGAACAATTGAGTATCCGTATTCCAACCTTTACCGGCGAGACTAATTATTTCAAACCTAGGACTCTTAAAACCAAGGTTAATTAAATATTCTAATTTTTTATGCCAAGTATCATTAATGCTTTTCAAACCCTGGCCAAAAGTTTGAGAATCCCCTAAAACTAAAATTCTAAAAATATTGGCTGGTTTTTCGAAAGAATATTCTCGGTCTCTATATCCTTTTGAGTTATTGGGAACATTATTATCATTCCATAAATATGTTTCTAATAACTCAAAAACTAAAATTACCAAAATAAATGCAACGCTTAATTTAAAAATTTTTTTTATTACGGATGTAGAGGTTTTCCACATTTTTCAAAAACTTCGAATAAAAATGAAAGCCATGACTGAAATTAAAAGCTAACTATTTTGGAAGGAATATAAAAAAAGGCGTAATGGGAAATCTTAATATATTTTGACTTTATTCTAATATTGGAAAATACAAAGAAAAAGTTAATCTAAAGCTGCAATTGCTCCTGCTTCTGCCACTTTGTGATCGTTTTCAACGAATGATCCTGAAACGCCAATTGCGCCGATAATATTTCCCATTTAGAATCCCATTTTTTAATTATTTAAGGTCTTGAAGTATACCTTAGCGTCTTGAATTTTTCTGTATAAATCATTACCAATATTTCTTTAATAATTAAGTTAAACCATTTCTAATACCCTTTAATAATGTTAAGTTATTAGAATTTGATTTTTAAAAAATAAGTACTCAATTACTTTAAAAATTAAAGGGATACTGGGAATTTACCGATAGAAAAGGGCAGACTTTTTTTTCAACTAATAGATTTAAAAAATCTCTCATATGAAAAGAGCAAAATATTTGATGGTGATTGGCGGAGGAGTTTTTCAAGTTCCCTGCATTAAAACTGCCAAAGAAATGGGAGTTAAGGTTGTTGTTACAGATTACCAAGCCGATGCTCCTGGTATGCTCTTAGCCGACCATCCCATTGTAGTCAGCACCCGCAATTTAAACCTTACCGTTAACGCCGCAAAAGAATTCCATCAAGCGTGCCCTCTTAGTGGAGTGATGACAGTTGGCACAGACGCATCACAAACCGTTGCCGCCGTTGCGAATGCCCTGGGTCTGCCGGGTATTCCTTTTGCCGTTGCCGAACGGGCTACCGATAAAATAAAAATGCGCCGCTGTTTACAAGAGGCTGGAGTTCCCGTTCCAGAATTTCGTGCGGTGTGGTCTTATGAAGAAGCCGAAAAAGCTATGGCTGAATTGCCATTTCCGATTGTGGTTAAACCCTGCGATAACATGGGAGCGCGCGGGGTTAAAAAGATATCAAAACCGGAAGAACTCAAAAACGCTTTTAGAGAAGCGAAGGAATCCTCCATAAGCGGTAATATCATTTTGGAAGAATATATGGACGGTCCTGAGTTGAGTATCGACGCCCTGGTACATAACGGGAAAATTGAAATTACGGGCGTTGCCGATCGTATTATAGAAAAACCGCCTTATTTTGTGGAAATGGGTCACACCATGCCCTCCGCTCGCCCCCAGTTTGAATTGGACGAAGCTATCGATGTCTTTAAATCTTCTCTTCGCGCTTTAGGGGTGACCATTGGCGCCGGGAAAGGCGATATACGCTTAACATCTGAGGGACCCAAAATTGTTGAAGTTGCCTCGCGCCTTAGTGGCGGTTGGATGTCTGCTTATACATATCCATTATCTTCTGGCGTAAATCTTTATAGAGCGGCTATTGAAATTATTTTGGGCGGTAAACCCAGTTTCTTAAAACCCAAGAAAGACTGGGTTTCAGCGGAACGCGCTTTAGTGGCTGAACCAGGAAAAATTTTATCCATTAAAGGAGTTGACGAAGCAAGAAAAATAAAGGGTGTTGCGGAAGTGATATTGCTTAAAGAACCTGGCGACATGGTTTCAGAAATGAAAAGCAATATGGGAAAAGTGGGCTACGTAATTACTGCCGCTAAAGATAGACAAGAAGCTATTTTAATTAACAATATAGCTCGAGAAACAATTCGTATTGAGACCGGTCCCGCCGACGACTTAACATGGGATATCATTCGGAATAACGCTCGTAAAAAATTCTATGTCGCTTGTAAAGCTTGCCCTATTTGCGATGGGTATGAATGTGCTGGTCGAGTACCCGGGATTGGCGGAATCGGAACGGGGGAATCATTCAAAGTTAACCTAACCGCTTTAAATAGATATTTAATTAATATTCGAACTATCCACGGAGTTCGCTCTCCTAATATGACGACCGAACTTTTTGGCCACACGCTGAGTATCCCGTTGCTAGCGGCTCCAATTACCGGTATGGAAACAAATTTAGGCGGTGGTATGAGCGAAGAAGAGTATGCCGATGCCGTCATAAACGGTTGTTTGGATTCAAGCGTTATTGGAATGGTTGGAGACGGAGCGAGTCCAGAAAAATATCGCGTAGGTTTACAGGCTATTAAAAAATCTGGAGGTTTGGGCATCCCCATTTTCAAACCACGCGGGGAAAATCAAGAAATCATTAAACGTTTTGAAGCCGCACAAGAAGCCGGAGCTATTGCCGTTGGAGTGGATATCGACGCCGCTTCTTTCAAAACGATGACTTTGAAGAAACAAACCGTAGGCCCTAAAACCCTTGAAGACTTGAAATTACTAAAATCGCATCTTTCTGTTCCCTTTATTCTCAAAGGAATCATGAATGTCGAAACGGCTCTTTTGGCGATTGAAGCTGGAGCGGATGCCATTGTAGTTTCTAATCATGGAGGCAGAGTGATGGATTTTATGCCAGGGACTGCCGACGTATTACCAGAAATCTCCGCCGCTGTTGGCGGCAGAATTAAAGTTCTTGTGGATGGAGGGATTCGCGAGGGCGTTGATATTTTGAAAATGTTGGCTCTAGGGGCCGACGCCGTAATGATTGGCCGGCCAATTTGTATCGCGGCTTTTGGATCGGGTAGGGAAGGAGTTCGTTTTTTTATTGAAGAGAAGCGCAAAGAACTTAAGCAAGCAATGATTCTAACGGGTTCTGCCGATGTTAAAAAGGTGGAACCATCGATAATCGCTCGCAAATCCAAAGGAGCTTCTTAATTATGGAAGAGAAACGACTCAAAGTATTAAAAGGAATGAAAGGAGCGAGCCAAACTCGCATCCGCGAAAGTTTACGCCGATTACAGACTTTATTTGGAGCGACAAGCGTAAAATTATCTACGGAAGATGCCGCCATGAGTTTCGAACAAATCCGGCGATGGCGCGCGATTTGCCAAGATATCATTCCCGTTGTAGTAAAAATTGGCGGTCCTAACGCACGCAACGACATAAAGCAATTAATCAACTTGGAAGTTGAAGGTTTGATCGCTCCAATGGTTGAATCAGTTTATGGGTTGGACAACTATGTCGATGCTTTAAAAGATTATACAACTCCTATGCGGTTTGAAACTTTGGATAAACACATTAATATCGAAACGGCTGTCGCTCTAGAAAATTTAGATAAAATATTAAACTCGGAATCGATTCAATTTATTGATGAAATCACAATTGGGAGAAAAGATCTTTCAAAGTCAATGAATTGTGGATTAGAAGATTCAAATCTAACTCAGGCTGTAAAAGAAGCTGTAGAAAAAATAAGGTTTAAGGGAATACCCGTTTCAATTGGAGGCGGGATTAATATTCACTCTATTGACGATGTCTTAAAACAAATTAAACCCCAAAAATTTAACACTCGCCTTATAACTTTTGACGTAAATACTAACAAAACCTACCAGAAATCGGTTTTTGAAGCCTTAAACTTTGAAGTTTTAGCGTTAAAAAACGATCATTCCATGGGATTTATTTCCCGCGAAGAAGAAAGTTGCCGCACTAAAGAAATCCAAGAAAGATTAAATTAATTTTTGGATCTTTTTTCTATTCTTTTCATATGCTTAACGTGTTGACAATCTCCTGTTTTAAATTATAATATCCCATCCCAAATGGAATAAGAATTTATACATTCCCGCCGGATTAAAGGCTTTTCGTCTTTATTGAAACAAATTCCAATAGTGTCAAATTATAAATAAAATATTTTAGGTAGGAGTAGGAAATGCAACTGACCGGAATGCTCTGGGGCGGTAAACTTTTGGATTTAGTGGAATTTCCCCGATCCGAGGTATTAGGCGCCGAAGCCAGTGTTGACGAAATTAAAGATTTGATTACCAAGCATGGTAGCGTTTTTGTAAAACCTGCATTTAAAGGTGGCGTTGGTAAAAAAGGAAAATCAGGGTTATTAGGAAGAGTGGATAACATTACCGACGCTTTAAAAGAAAAAGAACGACTTTATTTCGCCACACATGAAGTTGGCTTCATTAAGGCAAAAGCCGACGGAGTTACCTTTGAAGGCGGTGTTCCGGCAGATTATGAAGTTTATTTTTCTATTTCCGAAAGTACCGTCTACCGAGCTCCTACGATGACCATAACGCATCATGGCGGAGTGGATATCGAAGAATTAGAAAAAGATAAAATAATGGAAGTTCCTTTTGATCCGTTGACTGGCTTAAAAGCATTTCACGTTTCAAATGCTTTAACGGAATTAGGCGCGCCACCCGCAATTATCAGCCCCTTGGTTCAGAATCTTCCAAAACTGTGGGATTTGTACAATAACTACGGAATGTTGCAATTGGAATTGAATCCAATTCGAATGCAAAATGTTAAAGGAAGATATGTTCCAGTAGCTTGTGACTTTAAATGCGCGTTTGATCAAGACGATCCAGCCTGGAAACGACTTCATTTACCCGGTCATTTATTTGCTTCTGATTATTCAGAATTTGAACAAGAAATTAATCAGTTGAGAACTTATCAAGGTCAAAGCGATGTTTTCGTAATCAACGATAAAGGCACTATTACAGCCCCCACTTTTGGTGGCGGCGCGAATGCTATGGTTACTGAATTATTAGGGGATTACGCCACAATTTCCTCGGATTTCGGTGGCAATCCTCCTTACGCCAAAATGAATGATATCTCCAGAATTACTTTTAAACATTGGCTTGAACAATCCAACGTTCTATTTATCATTGGCGGTAAAGCAAATAATACAGATATTTATGAGACTTTTCGAGCTATTGGAGACGGGGTTAAATCCTATTTCCAAACTCATGGTCCGGTTCCAATTTTTGTTGTAGTTGGCCGTGGCGGTCCAAACCTTATCCGTGGAATGGCCTATTTGAGAGATATTTTAGACTCTTTAGGATTACCATACCGGTTTTTTGGTCATGACAGCGCTATGTCGGAAGTCATCAATTACGTCCATAAGATCAATAAATGGATGCTTGAGGGCGGAAAAGAAGAAATTAAAACTAAACTGAAAATATAAATATAACGAGACCGACTAAAAAGTCGACATAAAGCGATTAGATTATCTTTATTATTTGATTTGCTCCTTTTAGATATATCTAGTTTGTTGTCGTCTATTTTAGTGCCAGGTTAATAATTAGTCGTTACCCGAATTTTGGGAGGAGTTTCATAATGCATCAACAGGGTGTAGCAGAGTTTCCATATTACGTAGGAATTAATTCCTTGTCTGAATTAGCTACAAAAGACGATAAGGTTGTTGTTTTAAATATGCTAGGTAAAGAAAGTTCTGGAGTAACTCCCGTGAGCCACGAATATTCCGGCGGAAATATCGTGTTTGGCACGGGGCCAGGAAAAGGCGGTAAGTCATTGCCAACAAAAATCGGCAAAATTCCTTGCTATAACTCGATTAAAGAAGGAATGGCGGCAGGCCATAAATTTAATACTTGCGTTGTTTATTTGCCACCATCTGGCGTAAAAGACGGCGTTGCCGAAGCGGTCCGTTGTAACCCGGACTTGAAAAAAGTCATTATTCTTACCGAAAAAGTATCCGTAAAAGATGCCAGAGTTATGCGCGCGATATGTCAAACCAATGGAGTAGATTTGTTTGGCGGCAACTGCTTAGGTTTTGCCGACTCCTGGAACCATATCCGGTTGGGCGGAGCTTTAGGCGGTAATTCTCCTGAAGAATCCCTGGTCAAAGGAAGCGTAGCTCTATTTTCTAACTCTGGAAACTTTACCACCACGATCGCAGTATATCTAGCGACTTCCGGATGGGGAACTACAACGTCTGTTTCCAGCGGTAAAGATGTTTACATCCAATATGGGCCCAAAGAATTTTTATACGCGTTTAATAACGACGAACGCTCAAAGGTTGGCGTTATGTACAGCGAACCTGGTGGTTATTATGAGCACAATATCCAATCGGATAAGCCAATCATTGCTTGTGTTGTTGGACGTTGGAAAGCTAAGTTAAGCTCTGCTTGCGGACATGCCGGTTCATTAGCCGGTTCTGGCGACGACGCTTTTGCCAAAGAAAAATGGTTCATGGAATATTTTGGAACTGAAGGAATTTTTACTCCTGAAGACGACCAACATGTTTCCAAAAAAGGAGCTTTGGTTACTAACATCGCTCATATTCCTGAAGCTTTGACTAAAGTCATGGAATTAAATGGTCAACAAAAAGATTTTGAACCTACTGGCAATTTAGACTTGAAATGTTGGTTTGCGAATAATAATGGAATCAATGTTCCTGCAGAATTAGACATTAAAACTGTCGAAGCGGCAGAGCCATACAATCAACAAATTGCAGCTTTAGCTAAACAAGTGGGAGCCCAGTTTTCAAGGGAAACTTTGAAAGATACTAGCGGCGCCTCCATGATGGACCCTAAAACCCAAGTTTCTAAAATTCATAGCGAATCCATTTTAGACGCTTCAAAAAGCACTTTTGAGTCTAATCTGGTGTTTTCCTTAATTCGCGAAAGAACTTGTGAAACTGGCGAGGCTTTAGCCAATATTGCTCTTAACGGTTACGTTAATATGAAAGGGCATCCTGCATTAATCGCCGCAGAGGCTTCTAAGGAAAACGGCAACTCTCCTAATACCGTTGTAGCTACCGGATTAGGAATAATTGGCAAAAAGACTGCTGAAAAAGCGATGAATGCTTCTGCAGCTTTATTAGAGCTATTCCAATCCACCACATTGACCGATGTGACTGGTGATTTTGATTACTCTGAAATTTTAGGTTCTGCCGACTCCCATAAGGACACATTGGTAGATTCTGAAGAAAGTCCTTGCGCTAAAGGCATGTTGGAAGCCATCAACAAATTAGGCGGTTCTGTTTTTACTAAGTTTTGCGAAGACATGGCTAAAAAACATGGCGGTCATGTTGGCAAAGACACTGTCTTAGCCGCTATTTGGACCACAATTGGATGGGCTCCTTTAAGAGGCAAGAAGATTACGAAAGACACCCTCGTTCGTTTGCCATGGAATTCTAAAATCTTTAGTTCATTAGTTGGAGTAAACGCTCCATCTTCTCGACATGGCGACGACAACTTCTGCGGTGTAGGAATGGCAGAATTAGCTACCACGTCGTTTACGAAAACGGCTTTTATGGCATTACTTGGCAGAGCCCCTTCTGAAGGTGAGTTATATGAATTCCAAGTATTGCTTGGATTAATTATCACAAACGGTCCTGGAACAATTTCAGCTCAAGGTTCTAAAGGCGCGGTTAGCGCTGATGGTCCCGAAGATCCAAGCCGAGTACAATTAAATAAAGCTTTTATTGGTTTTTTAACCCACACCGGTTTTGCTCATGGCGGAAATGGCTACGAAGCGGCAGCATTTTTGATGGAAAAATTTAAGGATACCTCCTTAACCGATCCATCCGATCCTAATCATGGAATCGATCTTGAAAAAATCGCCGTTGATTATGCTACGGAATATGGGAAGTTTAAGAAGTCACAAAAAGCGATAGGTAATTTAAATTACGGTAAAATTCCTTGCGTTAATCACCCAGTATTTAAAGGTAAAGACGTTAACTACGACCCAAGAGAGCAATTTGTTAGCGAGCTCTTTAAAGAAAAGGGGCTTTATAACGTATTTTTGGACTTTTACCACCATTTAGTTCAAGGACTTTTTAAAGCTAAAGTCACCAAAAATGTTTACTGCGTAAACGTTGATGCCGTAATCGCGGTGATTTTGTTGAAAATGGTTTGGAAAGATTTTAAAGCGGGGACGCTAGCCGATAGCGATATTGAAACGGCGAGTTTTGCTACTTTCTTATTTGGCCGAATGATTGGTTGTGCCGCTGAAATTGATGACCACACAAACCGGGGTAAAAATATGGATACACGGACTCCGGCTAGTAAGTGCGCTTATGTAGGCTAAAATTAAATAAAAATGGCCCTTCTCAACATTGTTGGGAAGGGCTTTTTTATTTAGCTAAAAATATCGTTTTACTTGAAAGCGAAACATTTCTATATTCACGGATGTCTTGATATCTGCCTTCTTTTTACAGATTTCAAACTGCTTTTTTGCTGTATTCACGCCTTCCAAATCTGGTAACAAAAGCCCAGAATTCTTACCTTGCCTAATAACTAGCCCAAAGTCTTTAGGGTTATGCGACAGGTCCATTATAGCTTCTAAAGGCGTTAAAACATCGACTGAAAAGGTCAGATTAGGTAACTCCAATTTTGATATTGGAGGAAATCGCGGGTCTTTTGTTGCGGCTTTAACCGCGTTTAAAATAATTTCATTTCCCAAATTTGAAGTCTTGGGTGTAATAGAGCCAATACAACCACGAAGTTTTTTATTTTCCTTAATGGATACAAAAACTGCAGCTTTTTCTTCGAAGTCGGAACTCAGGTTTTCAGGAGATGGTAACGTCTTTCCGTTAGTCAAATAATATCTTACAGCCTCTATCGCTAAATTTACCGTCGAATGAGGCATTTTAGATTAAATTTTAATTTTTTCGAGAAAATAATGGGGGAAGGAATTGATAAATTAAGGAGGAGGTTATGTTTGATTTAAAGCTGAACGTGTGGCTAAATGACGCTCTATAATATTATCCGCAATGGCAAAACAGGCTTCTAAATAATCCGAATCTTTAAACATGGATGGATTTAAAAATGTTTTTGCCTTGTCAATATAATCCCGGGCCAATTCAAGAGAATAATCAATGGCTTTTCCTTCTCTCATTTTATCTTGAATATAGAAAAATTCTTCATCGGTAATTTTGTCGTTTTGTATAAACGCTTCAATTTCCCTTTTAAAAGACGAATTTGAATTTCTATACAAATATAACAAGGGAAGGGTAACATGACCTTCTTTAAAATCATTCCCGACAGGTTTTCCAAGAATCTCTTCAGAGCTATCGTAATCCATTACGTCGTCAACCAGTTGGAAAGCCATTCCTATATTTTTTCCAAATTCAACTAAAGACCTTTCGGTCATAGAATTCGCATTTGACAAAATTGCTCCCAATTTACAACTAACAGAAATGATAGAACCTGTTTTTTTATAAATAATATCTAAATATTGCTCTTCAGTAATAGATAGTTTGCGAGCTGAAGTGAATTCTTTAATTCCGCCTTCAACCAATTCTTTAGCCGCTTCGGCTATTGCTTGAATGGTCTTTGGGTCCGCATCGTATGCGATTAATAGAATCGATTGAGAAATAAGATAATCGCCCAATAAAATACTGGCGTCGCTACCCCACTTTGTATTGACGGTTTCTCGGCCTCTTCGCAGGGTCGTCTCATCTACAACGTCGTCGTGAAGTAAGGTTGCAGCGTGAATAAACTCAATAGAACAGGCATGTTTTATTGTTCTATCGGTAATTTCGCCTTCGCATAGTTTTGAGCTTAGAAGAACCAATAGGGGGCGGATGCGTTTACCGCCACCATCCATCAAGTAGCCGCTAATTTGAGGTATTAAAGAAATTTGAGATTGAATATTTTTCTTTATTTCCTTTTCTACTCGTTTAAGGTCATCTTTAAAAAGAGCCGTTGCTTCGCTAAATTCCATAATTCCGTTCAAAGTCCAAAAGTACAGGATTATTATAAAGTTTAGGTACGGGAATTAATTATCCCGATGGGGGTAAGTTCTCATTTTCTAGAGCGAAACCCCTACTATCGTGAAAATTAGCTTCTTTGTCAAGCCTTTTATGGCCAGTTTTGAACTTGAGAGTAAACGACAACCATTTGCATTTTAAAGGATAAATGGCAGTCCAAAATAAATCACCTCGTTTGAATGGGTAAATTTTGATTTTTTATTTTAATTTGCTATTTAATTATTAAATCTTTAGGATTTTTTTAAAAAATTATAAGATTTTAGTAAAAATAAATGAAAACAAACCCTTTAGTTTCTGTCATTATCCCAACATTTAATCGAGCTCATTTGTTGGATAAAACATTAGATTCGGTTTTGTCGCAAACATTTAAGGATTTTGAAATCATTGTAATTGACGATGCATCTGTTGATGGAACACAGGATCTTCTTTCTAAATATCCATCACTAAAATCGATTATTTTTGAGGAAAACCAGGGGGTCTCCTGTGCTAGAAATTGTGGCATTGAACTAGCTAAAGGGGATTATATTTGTTTTTTAGATTCTGACGATTTGTGGGAACCTAAAAAATTAGAAATTCAAACAAAATGGATGGAAGAACACCCGGAAATTGCCGCTTGTCAAACCGATGAAATATGGATTCGTAATGGAGTCCGCGTAAATCCCATGGAGAAACATAAAAAATATGCTGGGGATATATTTTTAAATAGTTTACCTCTTTGTATCGTTAGCCCCAGTTCAGTAATGATTCGCGCTAAAATTTTAAAAAAAATTGGAGGCTTTGATCTCAATTTACCAGCATGCGAAGATTATGACATGTGGTTGAGAATGTCTTCTAAATTTAAATTTGGTTACATTGATCAAAAACTTTTAATTAAATATGGCGGGCATGCCGACCAATTATCTAGAAAATTTTGGGGGATGGATCGGTTCCGAGTATACTCTTTGGCTAAACTTTTAAGCGTTGAAACTTTATCTAAAACACAATCCGATGCGGTTTTAATGATGTTAATAAAAAAATGTGAAATCCTGATAAAAGGTTTTGAAAAAAGGGATAAAATTAAAGAAGTTGGAATTTACCAAGAACATTTAAACCGTTTTCAATCATTGACGGGATGCTCTATTGAACCTGCCGAAAAAAAATCTATCCAAGGTAGTTTGACCGAGTTATTAACCAAATAATTTCTAAAATTTATAGTGATATTCTTGAATAAAACATTAAAAATTTCATTTTTTATCCTTTTGCTGGCTTATTTGTCTCCATTTCAACAAGAAATTTCTTTTGCCGATCAAACGGCAAAAAAAGAAGTGAAAGACCGTCCATCAGATACAGCTAATAAAATTCGTAGAGACTGTTTAAAAGTATTACTGGAAACGATTGAAGACGAAAACGCATTTGTGCGTAGCGCCGCAATTAGAGCCGCAGGGGAGTCAGAAAGCGAATTGGCGCTGCCAATTTTAGATAAAGGTATTGAAGATCCTTACCCTACCGCCCGGCTTTTTGCTCTAAAAGGTTACAGAAAAATTTCTTCAAAAAAATCCTTAGAGTTAGCTTATAAATTGCATGAAGATACCGATGTTTGGGTAAGGGCCGAAGCTCTAGAAATTTTGGGAGAACTTGGGAAAAAAGATGCCATTCCAATTCTAAAATCTAATTTAAAAGCAGCCGACCCAACAGTTCAGTTTGCAGCCATTGCATCCCTAGTGAAATTAAATGTAGGAAATCATATAAAGACTCTAATCAACGCATCAAAAAGCGGCGATGTTGCCCTAAGGTATCAGGCCATCGGTTATTTAGGGAAAATTGCGAATAAACCATCTATAAATACCTTATTCAGTTTATTAGAAGATCCAGAAGGCGAAATCGTTTTTTATAGTTTGAAGGCTATTGGAGATAAGGTATCTCCAAAAATGTTGGAGAAACTGGCGAGGCTAACTTTACATAAAAATCCTTTTGTTCAAAGAGAAGCCATAATGGCATTAGGGAGATTATCGACTCATCCAGGTATGAGTTTATTCTCTCAATTTTGCGATAATTCCGACCCGCTAGTACGCTTAGCCGCCGCTGCCGCCTTAGATACGGATAAGCAATCCGCTTGTGAAAATGTATTTAGAGATTCTTTACAGAATTCCGATTATGGAGTGAGAAGCGCAACAGCTAGAATACTCGGAAAAACAAATTTAAAAAACCGTGGAAGGCTTTTAGCGCAAGCGATTAAAGATCCTAATTCACGAGTAAGAACCTCAGCTGTACGGTCGGCTGGAATGATGGGAGGGGTGGATGCCTGGCCTTTGTTATTGAATTCGATATTTGATCCATTACCCGTAGTGCGAGCCTATGCCGCCGGGAATTTAATCAAACTCATGCAATGATACAAAAGAGGGGCCTCACTCCGTAATCCTTTTTAATCCACTTAGTTAAATGAAATAATGCGATTTGATCTATTGGGTAACCAAGAAAACCCTTCTTTCTCTCCCCGCAAAAACATTTCCCTTACTATACTCGGCTTATTTTTATTGGCTCTTCTATTACGACTGCCGGGTATTACAAATTATTTAAATGGGGATGAAATTCCTAACTTTACCTGGTATTCATTCATCCCATGGGAACAACTTTTCTTCAAATATTCTGACCCGAATCAACATACTCTTTTTATTGCCTTGGCTCGTTTATCTATGGCAATTTTTGGTGAAAGTGAATTCACATTTCGCCTTCCTATTTTGATTGCAGGGGTACTTGCTGTTCCTTTAACGTTTAATATGGCGCTTTTATTACTAAACTCGTATTCAACAGCATTATTTTCTGCCTTACTATTCTGTTTTTCGTATCATCCAATTTTTTATTCTCAAAATGGGCGATCTTATTCTCTAAATATTTTTCTTGGCATGACTTTAATTTATGGAGTCATCCAGTTAGTCCAAAAACAAAACCTCAAACTATGGAATTGTCTTTACCCACTTATAGCCTTTGCCCTGATATTGGCCTTACCCAGTAATGCGTATTTAATTTTTTCTTCAGTAATATTATATTTAATTCTTTCCTTTCAAATGCAAAGAGACAAGGCATCTTTTTTTTCTCCTTGCTTCGAAAAGCGGTTTATTCCTTTTATATTAGGGTCGGCATCAACGCTTGTTTATTTGTTATTAATTTATTCTGATTTAAAACAAGGTGTTTTGTTGTCGTACCTCTATGCAGAAGGGGCGGGTAAGACCATTTCTTTTAGCCTTCAAAAAGTTTTGTGGTATTGCGAATACCTTGTAGAACCGTGGGGCATTTGGTTTTTAATATTTTTTTTCTATGGCTGGTTTCTGTTATTTCGTTGTAGGAGACACTGGACATTCACGATTATTTTTTTTACCCCCTTAATATTGGCCAGTATCAGCGGAATTATGGGCTATGAAAGAAATTATCTGTATTGGTCGCCTTTTGTTTTTATGATTTCCGCGGTGGGCTTAATAGACTTATATGAAAAAGCCTCAAAAACTTTTCAATTAAAAAGAAAATTAATATTTGTTCTATTGATGGCGGTCTGTTTTGCCATCCCAGCTTTAATTAAACTTAAAAATTATCATTATGAATTATCTTCCAAAGAAGAAGTTTCAATATCAGAAGCAAAAAATGTTCTGGAAATTTTAAATAGTAATATTCCCGCTAATAATTTAATTTTCCTGGAAAAGGGACAAAGTATTTTATCCCACTATATTGGACAAAAAGTTTTAGAGAATAATTTTTCCAATTTAAAAACAGGTCATGTCGAGGGATTGTCTTTTATTGGACTTAAAAACGGCTCTCTAAAAAATTTTACTGTAGGAAAAAACTTGATGGCTAAAAACTTTAATTTTAGCGATCACATTTTTGAATTAAAGCAAACTATTGGCAATGTCCAGATATCTCATTATAAAGGAAAGATAGAAAGAGTTTTTCCAAGGCCTTCTCAAACGGATTTTGAAAGTTTGTTGAGTTTCCCCTCTTTACCAGATTTTAAAATTGAATCGTCAGTTTCTAATAAACTCCTTGGAAAAGAGAGCCTTAAATTTCATAAAAATACGGACGATCTAATATTCGCAATTTCACCCACGAAATTGCCATTTCAATTTAGAAATCAACAGAAATTTGTTTTGTTAGTAAACTTTCAATCTTATAATCAATTCTCAGAACCCATCCTGCTTTCAAAGAAAAATTTAGGTTTTCCAATTACTGGAAAGGCAATGCATTCCAATGCTGTAAAAGGAGTTCCTTTTTTAACAAACCATTTTCCATATGGTTTTTATCTAAATCATTCAAACGCTATTTTTAATATTAAAGAAGGTACGTTACAACGAATTGAAGAACAACCTTTTGAGTTTTTCCACCGGAACTATAATATGATTTTTACAGATCGCCCCCAAACGGCATGGACCATAAATACTATTCTTTATCCCGTGTATTTAGGAGATTATGATTTTTACTTAGGATTCGATCTTAGGAGTAAAATTAGTACCTTTGATGAAATCCAAATATTTGTATTAAGTGAATAATAAATTGATCGATTTAATCGATTGTCTTCATATTGATTTTATAATCTTTTAATGGGTTTTAGCCTCCCTGTTGATATTTGTATTTATTTACGTTAGAGTCGAATACTGTTAATCAAAGCGTTAATAAAACAAAAGCCCCAATGAGCCAATAGGAGCAAAATGGGAAAGCCCAAACAAGTGGTTTTTGAGGCTTTTTTTTTGCATAATTTTTTTAAGAGGTCAAACATGGTAAAAAAAGATATGGTCGTGTCGTTAGCTTATTCCTTAAAAAACCCTGAAGGAGAAGAACTTGACAGCGCAAATGCAGGTAATCCTTTGCAATATCTTCATGGAAGAGGGCAAATCGTTCCAGGGTTAGAAAAAGCCATCGACGGCTTATTAATAGGTAGTACAAAAGATGTAGTGGTGCCTCCTGCCGAGGGTTACGGCGACTTCGTTCCTCAATTAAAAATTAAAACAGAGATGTCAATGTTTCCTAAAGACGTTGAAGTTAAAATTGGAATGGAATTTACCGCAGATTTGGGGGATGGAAAACATCAAAATTTTAAAGTTGAAAAAATTGAAGGCGACGAAGTTTTTATTGACGGTAATCATCCTTTAGCTGGTAAAACTCTTCATTTTTCGATAGAAGTTTTAGGAATGAGAGAAGCGACAGCAGAAGAATTACAACATGGTCATGCTCATGGCCCCGGCGGTCATCATCATTAGAAAATAGCGCTCTTAGTTTAAAAAAAGGTTTTTGAAATAGCTGATAACTTAGCTTTCTGAATATAATCCATTATTAATTTTCATAATGGATTATATTTCCTTTTGATCCCCGCAAAATTAATATTATTATCCACTCCAATAGTTATCTTTTTGATTAAAAACATTTATTAATCAAAAAAACGTTTTTTATTTTTGTTTTTCCAACCTAAAATTAATTCCCAAATTAATTTGTCAATTTTAAAAAAAGCATTTAGCAAGGATTTTTATTTCAATGTCAGATGACGATAAAAAACGTTTGGAGTTGTTACGTCAAGAATTACAAAAACACGAGCGTTTGTATTATGTAGAAGATAACCCTGAAATATCTGATCGCGATTATGATCGGATGAATAAGGAGTTAGAAGAACTAGAAAATAAATATCCAGAATGGGTGACCGACGATTCGCCCACAAAAAGAGTTGGCGGGAAAGCTTCCGAAAAATTTTCTCCCGTTGTTCATCAATATCCAATGCTCAGTTTGGACAATACCTATAACGTTGACGAGTTAAACAAATTTCACGAACGTATGAAAAAAAACTTAGGTTCGGAAAAAGAAATTGATTACGTTGTCGAACTTAAAATTGATGGTCTAGGAGTTACTTTGACTTATGAAAATGGAATATTGATTCAAGGAGCGACTCGGGGCGATGGAAAAGTAGGCGAAGACATTACAGCAAACTTAAAAACCATAAAGTCCATACCCTTGAGAATTAAAGAAAAACGAAAATTGGAAGTACGAGGCGAGGTTTATATGGAACGAGATGCATTTGACAAGTTAAATAAATCTCGCCAAGAAAATGACGAACCAATGTTTGCCAATCCTCGCAACGCAGCGGCGGGTTCGCTTAGGTTACTTGATTCCACCATAACGGCTAATCGACCTTTGAATATTTTTATTTATAATGTGGGAGAGCGAGAGAGGTTCGCATCTCATTTTGAATCGTTAGAAACCTTAAAATCATTTGGTTTTCGCACTAATCCTGAAACTATTTTATGCAAAAAATTTGAAGAAATTTTTGAAGTTATCGATAAATGGGAAACTCGAAAAAATAAAATCAGTTACGACGTAGACGGATTAGTAATTAAAGTCAATTCGTTTGCTTTCCAAGATAGATTAGGGGCTACCAATAAATACCCTAGATGGGCAGTTTCTTATAAATACGAACCGGAACATGCAGTTACCACAGTCAAAGATATCATTTGTCAGGTGGGAAGAACCGGTTCCATCACTCCCGTAGCGCTTTTAGAACCCGTTTTTCTTTCCGGTTCAACAGTTGGTAGAGCCACTTTGCATAACGAAGATGAAGTTAAAAGACTGGATATTCGAATTGGGGATGAAGTCGTCGTTAAAAAAGCGGGTGAAATTATTCCCAAAGTCATAAGTGTCATTGAAAAAAAAGATGGCCAACGCGGCAACAAATTTGAAATGCCTAAAACATGCCCCGAATGTTCCGATCCAATTATTCGCGAGGAAGGCGAGGCGGCATGGCGGTGTGTCAATTTTCTTTGTCCGGCCCAATTAAAAGAACGATTATTACATTTCGCTTCCCGCGACGCTATGGATATAGATCATCTTGGCCCCGCCATATTGGAACAATTAGTCGATAATAACTTGGTAAAAGAGCCTTCTGATTTTTACAATTTAACATTAGAAGATTTAATTCCCTTAGAACGATTAGCCGATAAGTCGGCTCAAAATTTAATAGATTCCATTAAAAAAAGTAAAGAAGCCGGATTAACCCGGTTGATTTATGGTTTAGGAATTCGGTTTGTCGGACAAAGGGTGGCTGCAGTTTTGGCGGATAACTTTGGAACCTTAGAAAACATATCAAAAACTTCTACGGAAGATTTGGAATCTATTGATGAAATCGGTCCCAAAATTGTCGAGAGTTTAAACGCTTACTTTTCTAATGAAGAAAATAAAAACGCTTTAATAAGATTATCCGAGAAAGGTTTAAACACCAAGGCTACTAAAAGCCAGGTTGGCGATAGTTTGAAGGGCAAACAATTTGTTTTAACAGGTACCCTAGAAACAATGACACGCGACGCCGCTAAAAAGAAAATTTTGGAGCTAGGGGGTAGGGTAACCTCAAGCGTATCGGCAAAAACCGATTATGTTGTTGCAGGAACCGACCCTGGATCTAAACTCGCAAAAGCAAAGAAACTAGAAGTCAAAGTTTTAACTGAAGATGAATTTAAAATACTGATCTGAATACCTAAATCTACTTATATAGCGTGACAACGTGCATAGTCAGACGTTGTGCCTTTTTCTTCAGGATAAATTGAATGACATTTATTTTTAAGCGGAGACCCATCAGGTTCATTCAAATAAATGGGACATCGGGGATGGAAATGGCAACCTTTGGGTGGGTAAAGCGGGGAGGGAACATCGCCCACTAGGGGTTCGAAACGCTTTTTCTCGGTTAAACTTGGAACTGCTTCTAATAGGGATTTTGTATACGGGTGTCTAGGTCTTTCAAAAATATCTTTTACCGATCCGTATTCAACGATCTTTCCTAAATACATAATTCCTACAGTATCGGCTATATAACGCACTACATTTAAATTATGGGTTATGAACAAATAAGTGAGTTGTTTCTTATTTTGCAAATCGCGTAAAAGATTTAACACCTGTGCCTGTACCGAAACATCCAAGGCGCTTGTCGGTTCGTCTAATAAAATAAATTCAGGTTCCAATATTAATGCTCGCGCAATCCCAATACGTTGCCTTTGACCTCCAGAAAACTCATGAGGATAACGTTCGACTACCGTTGCCGGAAGTCCAACTTCGGCCAACGCGTTCTCCACTTTTTTCAATTTATTTGCTGGAGACAAATTAGGATAATGAACGCGCAATCCTTCTCCCACTATCTCTTCAACAGTCATTCTAGGCGAAAGCGCTCCATAGGGGTCTTGGAAAACCGCTTGGAGATATTTTCGGATTTGCTTTAGCTTCGGCGTATCTAAATCTAAAATATTAATTTTGTCGTATAAAACCTCGCCTTTGGCTTGACTATTCAATCGAAGAATCGATTCACCTAATGTCGTTTTTCCGCAACCAGACTCCCCGACAAGCCCCAAAGTCGAACCTCGTTTGAGTTCCAAATTGATATCGTCGACGGCTTTAACGTATGCTGCAATTCGACGAAAAACTCCCCGTCGTACTGGAAACCATGTCTTTAGGTTTTTAGTTTTGATTAATGCTTCAGGTAGAATTTTCCTTTTGGGAGCAAGTTTTTTTTCAATTTCTTTTATCTCAATAGATTGAAGGTCTTCCAATAAATGACAGGCGGCTTGGTGTCCTTTAGCAATCGGATGTAATTGACTTTCGTTAGCCCTGCATCTATCGATGGCTTCAGAACATCTATCATAAAATAAACATCCTTCTCCGTACTCGGTAGCGGGCGGAACAATACCGTCAATCGTATTCAAATAAAAGTCAGAGTCGTCTGGTTTTGGAATTGAATCAAATAATTTACGTGTATAAGGATGAGCCCGTTCTTTAAGAATTTGCTCTCTAGAACCTTGTTCGACAATTTTACCCGCATACATCACGCAAATTTCGTCGGCCATTTGATTAACAATCCCCAAATCATGCGTAATTAAGAGAATTGCCATACCGGTTTGCTTTTGCAAATCTAACATAAGCCTCAATACTTGAGCTTGAATCGTAACGTCCAGGGCCGTAGTTGGTTCGTCGGCAATTAAAACTTTTGGTTCGCACGCTAAAGCCATAGCGATCATAACCCGTTGTTTCATACCGCCAGAAAGTTCGTGTGGAAAATTATCAATTCGATTTTCAGGGTCGGGAATTCCAACTTGATGTAGTAATTCCAGAGCGCGGACGCGGGCGGGTCCTTTCTCTAATTTACGATGTAATCGAAGAGGCTCCTCTAATTGATTACCAATTCGAAATAAAGGATTTAAGGAAGTCATTGGTTCTTGAAATATCATTCCTATATCGTTGCCGCGAATGTTTCTCATATCGTCTTCGGAAAACTTCATGAGATCTTGACGGTTAAACATAATTTTTCCGTCAGGATGAAAACCATTTTCGGCAATCAACCGCATAATTGAAAAAGCTGTTTGGCTTTTTCCACAACCCGATTCGCCCACAAGGGCTAATGTATTTCCTGGACGAAGTTCAAAAGAAACCCCATTAACGGCCTTGGCAACCTTGTCGGCGCCAACGCGAAAATGTGTTTTTAAATTATTGACGGTTAGGAGCATTTAATTTTTTTTCGGGTCGAAAGCGTTCCGAACTCCTTCGCCAACAAATGTAAGTAAAGACAATGTAATGGTGAGAGTGAGAAAAGTAGGAAGAATAATCCAATCCGCTTGTAAATTGTTTTTCCCTTGGGCTAATAGTTCTCCCATGCTTGGAGAAGGACTAGGAACACCCAGGTTCAGATAATCAAGGCTTACTAAAGCCAATATTCCAGCAGTTACCTCAAAAGGAAAAAAAGTAACAACGGGAGTTAGGGAATTAGGCAAAATATGGCGTCTCATAATTTCGAAATTCGAAACGCCCATTGCTTTTGCCGCTTTAACGTATTCTAAATTTCTAGACTTTAAAAACTCAGCTCTAATATAAGCCGCGATTCCCATCCAGGCGGTTAGATTTAAAATAAAAAATAATAGAAGTAGAGAAGGGGTCAACAAGGAACTCAGAATTATTAACAAATAAAGACGTGGCATCGAACCCCAGATTTCAATAAATCTTTGGCCAATTAAATCTATCCAACCTCCAAAATAACCCTGCACTCCACCTAACATACATCCCACAATGGTACCCGTGATTGCTAAACTCAAACCAAATATTAAAGATATCCGAAACCCATAAATTAAACGCGCTAGAACATCCCTACCACGATCGTCGGTTCCTAAATAGTGACCATCTTCCCAAGAAGATAAAATTGTTTTGTCTTCTTGATAGCTTTTTGTTTTATACGGGGCCGCCAGGGCAACAACACCCGTTTTGCTTTCACTAGGTATATAAATATAATCGTATCGAATTGGTGGCCAAACCATCCAATAATCGCGAGATTTTGAACTCATTGGTTTTTCGGTTAGCTCTAGTTTGGAAATAGATGTATTTTCGGTCGACCCGTTTTCATCTTCAAAGTCGTCCATACCCAAAGACAAAGAATTATCATCTATCAGAGCCAAATCGTCTTCAAAGTCATCAACGCCTATTGATAAAGAGTCCTCTTCAAAATCATCCATTTCTATAGTTGTTGAGGTTTCTTGAGAAGTTAGAGCTGAAATTTTATTAGATTCTTGGTCTCCAGATAATAACCTGGCAAAGGCTTCAGATTTATAATCCGGTTCGCTTGGCAGCGAACCGCCAAAATCTCGTTCGCTATATCTTTTAAAAATTGGAAAGTAAAGCGAACCATCCACAGATAAAATGATCGGTCGTACGTTGCAAAGAAGTTCCGTCGGTAACGTAAAAATAAAAACGATAAATAAGATTAAAAAACTGCGGTAGGCTCTTTTATCCTTTTTAAATTTCTCGATCTTTGATCGAATATCTTTACTCAGTCGCATAAAATTTATCCTTGAGATTCTTCAAAAGATATTCTTCGATCCACTATTACATACGAGATATCCGTAAGCAGTTGCCCGATTAACGCTATTAAAGTAAAAACAAATAAAGAACCTAAGACGATTGGGTAGTCTCTTTGAATAACGGCTTGGTATGACAATAGTCCAAGACCGTCAAGGGTAAAGATTTGTTCTAGCAATAGGGAACCTGTAAAAAACATCGACAGAAACCCAATTGGAAATCCCGTAATAAGAGGTATGAGTGAGTTTTTTAAAACATGTTTGAATAAAACCGTATTTTGAGATAACCCTTTTGCTCTCGCGGTTGTTACATATTGCTTTTTCATTTCTTCTAAAATAGAGTTTTTAGTTAGCATAGTGAGGGTGGCAAAACTACCTAGCATATAACAAAATAATGGGGCGGCTAGATGGTGCAGATAATCCAACAACTTTTCCCAATTTGACCAACTTTCATAACCAGCCGTACCAGCAGAAGTCAATCCAGAGAGAGGTATAAGATGCGCAAGCGCATTATCGCCCGGCCCTAAAAATACGATCAGGAAAATTGCAACGACAAAACCTGGAGCGCTATATCCAATCAATACTATTACACTTGTTACCGTATCAAAGCGTTCGCCATTTTTTACAGCTTTTGCGATACCCAAAACAACGCATACCAAATACGAAATAAAGAAGCTAGTAACGCCTAGAGATAATGAGACAGGTAGTTTTTCCTTAACTAATTCTAAAACGGTTTTATTACGATAAAATGAATTGCCAAATTTAAAAACAAGAAAGCCATCCCAATTATCGTAGTTTAATACTCTTTCTGAAAAGGGCGCTTCCGGGTTTTTCGGGGAATACCATAAAAATGTTCGTAAATAACGTTCCAATACAGGTCTATCTAAGTGATAAACCTTCTTAAGCTTTTCTAGTTGTTCGGGGTCAATCTCTTGAGCAGATTTATTTCCTCTAATGGAACCAGCGCCGCCTGCCTCAGATGCCGCTCCGGCATGGCCTTTTAGCATTACTTTGATTTGATCTATTGGACCTCCTGGAACAAACTGTGTAATGATGAAGGTAATGGTGACAATTCCAATCAAGGTAGGGAACATCAACAATAATCGACGAATTATATAACTGACCATTTAAAATGCCGTTGGAAACTTCGAAGGTATTTGGTTAAAAAACTAAAGCAAAGATTTTCCGGTCTTTCTGGCTTCTTTCAGAGCGCTAGCTTTTTTAGGGTCTTCCCACCACCATTCTATAATATTGTTGAGGGTAGGGGCTTGAGAAGGATTCTTTTTAGGTCTAGAAAAACGGTTCCAATAAACCATCCTATCGTATGAAATATACCAATGCGGTACCGTAATAAATTGATGAGTAAGAATTCGATCCAAAGCTTGAACCGAGTCAATTAACTTTTTCCGTGTGTCCGCCGCGATTATGAGCTCTATTAATTCGTCCACCGCAGGATTTGAAATTCCAGATATATTCCTTGAACCAGGTGTTTTTGCAGCTTCGCTTCCCCATAAATCGCGTTGTTCATTTCCAGGGGAACGGCTTTGTCCATAACTAGTCACAATCATATCAAATTTGAAACTTCGAACTCTTTCTTCATATTCTGCCGGTTGAACGAGCTTTATATTAAGGTTGACGCCAATTTTTTTAAGGTTGTTTTTATAAGGTTCGGAGATCCGTTGCCATAATGGATTATTTATAAGAAGTTCAACTACAAATTTTTTGCCATTTTTTTCACGAATTCCGTCTTTGCCAATTTTCCATCCTGTAGAATCTAGTAGTTTATTTGCCGTTACTATATTTTTATTAAGCGGATTACCTTGACCCGGAGCCCCAACAGGTTTGGTGAGCGCTGTTTTAGGAATAGCGGAACCATGTTTTTTTCTTAAAGCTAATAAGATTTTTTTAACTTCTCCTTGAGGAATTCCTTGCGCTTTCATTTCATCATTGTTATCGAAATAGCAATCGTTGCGCGTATATTGTCCGTAGAATAAATTTTTATTACTCCAATCAAAATCAAATACCATGGCAATTGCAGCGCGGATTTTGCGCGACTTAAAAAAGTCGCTTCTCAGATTCAGTCCGTATCCTTGCATTCCGGCAACTCGCTCATGTGGAATCTCATCTCGGATATAATATCCTTTTTTAACAAAGTCTCCTTTATAGTCTAAGGCCCAATCTCTTGAACTCGTAATTTGATTAGCGTCGACTTCTCCTCCTTTAAATGCTTCGCGAATGGCGATTGGATCTAAATAGATCTTCCAGGTAAGATAGTCAAAGTTATACCGACCCCGATTGATAGGAAGATTCTTTCCCCACCAATTAGGATTGCGTTTAAGCGTAATATATTTACCAAAATCATATTTTTCGACAATGTAAGGACCGCTACCAACGGCCATTTCGTCAAAATCAGAACCGAACTTTTTACCCGGTTCGCCATATATATGTTTAGGCAATATAGGCATTTGTCCCGTGATAAGCGGTAACTCTTGATTAAAGATGGCAAAAGTGTACTTCACCTTATGAGTATTTATTTTCTCTACATTAGATATGTCTTTAAAGTATTGCTTATAAAATGGGTCGTATTCGGGATCGTTAATCAATTTAAATGAAAAAACAAAGTCATCAGCCGTTACAGGGTGATCATCTGAAAACTTAGCTTCTTTACGAATGTGATAAATCATGGTCATTCGGTCTTTTGCCATTTCAATCTTTTCAACTAAACTGCCGTATTGAGAAAATGGCTCGTCGTCGTCGCTTGAGCTGTCCATGGGAGTTTCAAAAACAAGAGTTCTAATTCCAGGAGCGACAAGTCCTTTTAAAGACATAGGATTTAATTTGGTAAAAGCCCCATAGGTGCTTAAAGTCAGCCGTCCCCCTTTAGGAGCGTTTGGATTGGAAAAGTCATACGGTTGGTCGGCTGTATACTTCAAACCGGTAGGCCCATAAATTGATAAACCATGCGTAGCTCCCGCAAAAGCCGATTGAGCCGTAAAAATTAGAAAAAAAACTACCAATCTAAAACAAGTTTTCATGAAATCCAATCTCCAAACAGGAAATAAAATAGTCAGTTCAATTATGCTTGATATATTTTAACAGGATGAGGGCAAAGTTTTAAACTTTCTCTAACCATAATGATAGTGTTTTAATATTAAAATATTATTAAGATCAAATTAAAATACCTTAAGAAATCAATCTAATAATCGTAATATATCGAATGGCAGAACCTCTGGATAAAATATCTTTCCCAACTGTTTTCTCTTACGTTTTTATTAGCGCTCCCATTTTACTTTACTATTTTTGCGTCTATTGGTTTGGCGTAAATATTCCGTTTTGGGATGATTACGATACCTTAAAACAAAATATTAATTTTTTTTCTACCGACAATATTAGTAAACAAACTTCCATATTATTTGGACAGCATAACGAACATCGAATCGCTTTTAACAGAATGGTTTTTGTTTTATTTCAACTTTTGTTCCAAAAAATAGACTTTAAACTTCTACCTCTCATTGGAAATTCAGCGTTAATATTCCTTTTTTTATTTTATTTTAAAAACCTTTCCAATTTTAAATATAAGCTATTCCTATTAATCCCTATCGCTTGGGCATTATTCCAATTGCAAAATTGGAGGAATATGACTTGGACAATAGCGTCTCTTTCCAATTTACATGTTTTGAGTTTTGCCGCGATTAGTTTCTATTTTCTTAGTAAAGACCAAATTAATTATTATTGTTTGGGGTTTTTATTTACGTTTTTGGCCGTTTTTTCACAAGGAAGCGGTATGGGGATTTTACCCGTTTTTTGGTGTTATTTACTGGCCATAAAAAAATATAAAGAAAGTTTTATATGGCTGATTGGAGTTTTTATTCTGGTCACTTTCTATTTCATGGGTTATGAAAAACCAGGAACCCATCCAAGTATATTGGAATCCTTAAAAAACCAAACTCAACTATGGGGATATTTCTTTATGTTTTTGGGTGGAATTATATTTTTTAGCAAAAAATTAGCATTTTTTTGCGGTTTAACTTTTTTTATTTTATTTGTATATCTAACCATTAAAAAATATTATTTAAAGAAACCATCTCTTTTTTTATTTATAGCTTTTCTCATACTCACAGGTTTCATAGCAGCCTTGACTCGTTCTGGGTTTGGCATTGAACAGGCCTTAGCGCCACGATATAAAATTATTTCTATATTACTATCAGTTTCATTATATATTTTTGTTGCAGAATGGGTTTTTTCCTCTAAAAAATGGAATCAGACCTTTTTAACCTTCTCTTTTATTATTTCAATAACTTTTTATTTTTTTTCTTTTGAAATTGGATTATTCAACCTTAAAACACATCAAATTCAGATGATTAAGGGAATAAAGAATTGGAAGGAAACCAAAAAAGGATTGGCCTTTCCTCAACAAAAAATAGCCAATAAAACTTTATTGTTAGCCCTAAAAAAGGGTATTTATAAACTACCTAGGCTTGTCGATTAGATTTTTATATCAATTTATTATTATCTTCTAGGAATATAGTATTAAAAATCAACTTGGCTCCAGAAACTCCTTTTATTATAATGATTTTCATGATTTTAATTTAACCTAATAGGGAGATTGAAGGTCCATGCCAAGAATGGGCATAAAAGCTAAAAACCAAAAAGCTCTTGAATTGATTGAAAAAACCATAGAGGATACAGAAATCATCCAAAGACAGAAATCTTTAATGATTGGAAGGTGGGATTTTGTCGTATTTGGCTGTGGAAAAAAGAATGAAGTTGTAATTCGAAAAGGTTACGCCGAACAATCGACAATTAAACGAACTCCAGTTTATATTGCCTCATTGGGAGATCCAGCTCTTAATGAAGGATATGGAATTCCTATAGAAGAATTAATAGAAGACGATTTACCCGAAGAGTATCTAGGTTTAGAAGTTTATCAAATCAATCCTTTGCGTCCTTTGGTTATTGAAGAAAAAAGAAAAGAAGAAGGAGGAATAAAATCGTTCGATATGATTGCTAGAGAGTACGAATCAGATAATATTGCCGTTATTCAAACTCCGAAAGAAGGAAACTGGCCGATTGCAGTTTTAAAATATTTAAACCTGTGCGATCGAGACTTTCCCGACATGGCTCTTAAAGCATTTTATTCAAAAAGTAATTTTATGAGAGATATTTCGGGGTCCTCATCCAATTTGATAAATTGAATTCAAAATCGAAATTATTAGAATGATAAACAAAGGTTTAATAATATTTTTTTAAACCTGTAAGTTTAATTTTTCAAAAGTAAATAATAAAAGAAAAGGGAGAAATCATGAAGGCTTCTGATTTAATGGTTCAATGTTTAGAAGAAGAGGGGATTGAATATATTTTTGGGATACCTGGAGAAGAGAATGCTGATTTCATGATTTCTTTAAAAAAATCTGAGAAAATAAAATTTATATTATGCAGACATGAACAAGCTGCCGCATTTATGGCCGATGTATATGGCCGTTTAACTGGAAATCCTGCCGCTTGTTTAGGAACTTTAGGACCGGGAGCGACTAATTTGGTGACAGGAGTAGCAGACGCCAATATGGATCGGGCGCCTTTAATCGCTTTAACGGGACAAGCAGACACAAAACGCTGCCATAAAGAGTCTCATCAGGTTATGGATGTTGTTCATATGTTTCAACCAATTACAAAGTGGAGCGCTTCCATTGCTCACCCAAATAATATTCCCGAAATCATGCGAAAAGGAGTAAAAATTGCCCGGACGGAAAAACCAGGAGCCGTGCATATTGAGCTTCCAGAGGATATTGCCGAATTAGAGACTGACAAAAAACCAATTAAAGTTCAGAGAACGCGCCGACCTTATCCAGATCCTAAAGCCATAAAATCTGCTATAGAGTTGATAGAATCTGCCAAACGACCCATTGTTCTTGCTGGTAACGGTTGTGTTCGTAAACGCGTTTCTAAGCAATTACAAAATTTTGTCGAAAATACCGGTATAGGGGTAATAAACACCTTTATGGCAAAAGGCGCTATTCCTAGAACCGATCAACATTGTTTGTTTACTATGGGATTGCAATCGCGCGACCATATCTCTATCGAAATGGAAGAAGCCGACGTTGTCATTGCCATTGGGTTTGATATGGTCGAGTATCACCCTAGTTTGTGGAATAAAGGCAATAAGAAGAAAATAATAGATATCGACTTTTTACCGTACGAAGTTGATGAAAATTATTTTGTAGAAGTAGATATCCACGCTGATATAGCGGCTTCACTCTGGGAGTTGAACGAACATTTTAAAGATAAACCTAAAATTGTCGATCCAAAGAGCTACGCAGAAATACGTAAGGCGATGGAACATGATTTTGCCGAACACAAGGACGACGACGCGGCTCCATTAATTAAACCGCAAAAAGTATTGTGGGACACGCGTGAAGTTATGAGGCCAGGCGACATTTTACTTTCTGACGTTGGAGCCCATAAAATGTGGATTGCTCGCTATTATCAATGCGATGAACCCAACACATGTTTGATCTCTAACGGTTTTTGTACAATGGGCTTTGCATTACCAGGAGCAATAGCGGCGAAATTAATTTACCCTGAAAAAAATGTTTTGGCTATTTGCGGGGATGCTGGCGGAATGATGAATATCCAAGATCTTGAAACTGCCGTAAGATATGGAATAAACATTGTTGTGGTTATTTGGGAAGACCGTGAATATGGTTTAATCAAATGGAAACAGCAAAATTCATTTAATGAACATTCAAAACTGGATTTTACAAACCCAGATATGGTCAAACTGGCGGAATCTTTTGGATGTTGGGGAAAGAAGGTTGAAAAATCTGCGGATTACAAACCCGCTTTAGAAGAAGCGTTTGCTTGCGGAAAACCTGCAATTATCACATTAGACATCGATTACGAAGAAAACATGAAGCTTACAAAGCGTTTAGGTCAAATCATGACAACTATCTAACAACGATAAAAAATTTATTTATAGAAAATTTGGATATAGAACCTCCAAAAAAACTTTTTAAGAAATCTCAATTGCTTATTTTCCTGATGGGCCATGGAATCTTAAAAAGTCGAGGTAGTCTTAGTTAAATAAAATTTATTTTTATTCAGGAGGTTGAGGAGTTATGGACTTTAATTTTGAGGATTTTGAACGAGAATTTAACGACAAATACAATAAAAGAAAAGAACCACCCAAGGAATTAGTAAAAAAATGGGAAGAAAATAGCAAAAAGTTCCGCGATTCTTTATTAGATGAAGAATTTATTAAGGACGTTAAAGATTCTGATATTTCTGAACTAGAATTCAAAATTATGCATACGGCTCTTCTCTCTTTAATTCCAGATATGCAGACCCAAATTGATCTCTTAAGAGAAAGAATTGAAAAATTAGAAGGTACAGAGAGCGAAGAAAAACCGGAAGAAAAAGAATAAATTTTCCTTTAAAGTTAAATTTATATTTTTTTTGCGCCCAATTGCCTTATCGCCTCGTATAAAACTATTCCCACCGCGTTGGCTAAATTTAAAGACCTAACTCTATCGTCAAAAATTGGAATTTTATAACAATTTTCCCAATTTTCTTTCAGAAGCTCTTCTGGCAGGCCTTTTGTTTCCTTTCCAAAAATAAAATAAGTTCCCGGTTGAAAATTAAACTCATAATAAGGCGTTATTGCTTTTGTACTTAAAAACGCTTTGGGTGCCCCAGCTGGAATAGTGTCTAAAAACTGTTCTAAACTCTTATGAGTAGAAACTTCCAAATGTTGCCAATAATCCAAACCCGCTCTTTTTAATCGAGCGTTTGTAATTTCAAAACCAAGAGGTTCAATTAAATGTAAGTTAGACTCCGTCCCTAAGCAAGTTCGACCTATAGATCCTGTGTTAAAAGGAATTTCTGGCTCCACTAGGGCTACATTCAAATCAAAGGGCATAAATTTCTCTTCGCCTTTCTTTTAACTTTTCCTAAGCTTTATTATCTATATTTCTTTAATGCTTTTTAAAATTTTACAATTCAAACTATTGGATTATATAATGAAAACCTTTTGCTAACCTAACTAACTATTTAAAAAATGTCGCCTATATTTTACCGAGCTTTTTTCTTTATTTTTATTATTTCTGGATTTTGTGGATTGTTATACCAGATTGTTTGGATGAGATTGGCGCTTTCTTTTTTTGGCGTAATTACCCCAATCGCGTCAGTTGTGGTGTCGGCATTTATGTTTGGTCTTGCGCTAGGAAATTGGTTAGGAGGTAAATGGATTTATAAAATATCTCGTTTCATGGGGCGTTCCGCAATTTTTATTTACATATTGGCGGAATTGATAATAGGAGTTGGAGCCTTCGTCGTTCCAAGTCTTTTCGAATTTGGATATTCTATTTTACTTTCAGTTAACGAAATGGATTCCTCCAAATATCTTTTTTTCTCTTCAGTTCTCATCATTATTTCTTTATTTCCTTGGTGTTTTTGTATGGGAATAACAATTCCTGTTGCAATGTTTTTTATAAAACAAATCAATAAGAAGGAAAAAACTAGTTTTAGTTTTTTATATCTCGCAAATGTAATTGGAGCCATGCTTGGAGCGGTAATTTCGAGTTTTGTTCTTTTTGAATTAATCGGCTTTAAAAACACTCTTTTAGTGGCAGGAATTCTAAACTTTTTAATTGCATTTATTTGTTTTATTTATTTTAAAGATTTTCCAAATTATCAAGCTTCCTCTTATCAAATAGAAAAAAAGGAAACAGAAAAAGAAATACTAGGTCAAACAATTGAACCATGGTTTTTAGGATTTATCTTATTTTTTACGGGTTTTGCCGCTATGGCATTTGAGATCATTTGGACACGGGCTTTTATTCCAATTCTTGGTAATTTTGTTTACGCATTTGCTGGACTTTTAACTGTTTATTTGTTTGCCACCTGGCTAGGATCTCTCGTTTATCGAAAGATTGGACATTTTTCTTGGAAACCCACTCTTTCTGATTTAATCGCACTTTCGACCGCATTTGCGTTTTTACCCATTTTTGCAGGGGACCCTCTAATTTTAAATCCCTTAACCGCTGGAGACGATGATCACAACTTAAAAATTTTTTTCACTCTGTCCAGCATATTTCCATTTTGTTTGACTCTTGGATATTTAACTCCAATGCTTATTGATCAATATTCGTTGGGTCAATCTAAAGCGGCAGGTTTAATGTACTCTCTAAATATAATAGGTTCCATTTTAGGTCCTCTTGTTGCCGCTTATATTTTATTGCCTTTATTTGGTTCACGGAAATCTATTATTTTTTTAATAATAGTGTTCTTTATTTTATTTTTAATCGGCGTTATTCGAAATTCAGAAGCAATAAATATAAAAAAAACGTCCATTATTACAATTCTTTTTTTAATAGGAATAAACTTTTCATTTTTTAAAAATAAAAGTTATGAAGAAGGAACAACGCACCAAAAAATTAATATAAGAAGGGATCATACCGCGACCGTTATTTCTTACATTATTGGTCCTTCTAATAAAGGTCTTTTGGTGAATGGCCAGGAGATGACTATGGGAGTGAATCAGGCACAAAAAATAATGGCCCATTTTCCATTAGCGACTTTACAACATAAACCGGAATCTGCCGTTGTAATTGCTTTTGGAATGGGAACTACCTATAGGTCGTTACTTTCATGGGATATAGAAGCCACGGCTGTGGAATTAGTACCAAGCGTTGTTGACGCCTTTAGCGATTATTATTCCGATTCAGAAGAATATTTAAATAATCCCAAAGGTAGGATCATTGTTGACGACGGGCGACGGTTTTTAACTCGAACTAAAGAAAAATTTGACGTCATTACTATCGATCCACCTCCTCCAATTTATGCGGCTGGAACAGGGCTTCTTTATTCTGAAGATTTTTATCAAGTTGCAAAAGAACGTTTAAAGCCAAATGGGATATTTTTTCATTGGTTTCCAGGCTCGTTAGAAGACTTTCAACCCGTCATTAGATCTTTTAATAAATCATTTTCTTTTGTAGAAATTTTTCAATTTTTTCCTGGTTATGGTTTCCATATGATTGGATCCAATGATCCTATTAAGATTCCTACTCCCGAAGAATTTTCTTCTCGCCTTACAAAAAAGTCAAAAATGGATCTCATGGAAATTATTCGCAAAGATTATTATCAAGTGCCCACAACAAAAGAAATAATTTTGTTAGATTACCATTTGGAACTTATAAAATTAATTTTGAGTAAAAGACTAAAATTAGAAGACATTATAGATCCTAAAAACCAAGCTAGAATAACAGACGATCATCCTTACAATGAATATTTCCTGCTTCGGAAAAATTTCAAAAACGTAGGGAACTTTTAATCGACGGAGCCTCTTTGAATAAAGTATTCTTTTTGGGTTATTCCATATTTTTGGTAATACAATTTTAAACTTCTTTGAATTCTACGTATGGCGACAGGTCGGTTTTGTTTTCGCGATATCTCCTCAGCTTTAAGTAAATGCTTGATCGCCTTTCCGCCTTCCTTTAATCGATCATAAGAAACCGCTAAATTATAATGAGCTTTCGAATAGTCTTCATACAGATGAATCGCTTCAAGATAAGCTTCAATTTCTTGATGGGTTCTTCCTAAAGCCATATATTCTAAACCTAAATTAAAGTAGGACTCAGCATCCAGAGGATCTTGTTCTATGGTTTCAATTTTTTGCGATACATTTTCTTGAATAAGCTCTTTAAAACGCTGAAATCCGATTTCATTTTCCGCAAATGCATGATTACTTGAAACGATTAGGAATAAAACAATTAAAAATTTCATTTTAAGAATCTTAAAAAAGAAATCAAGAGTCTAAGCCTAAACTAAAAATACTAACTTCTTATCAAAGATAAAAAACCTGTTTAAACCATACTAGTTAAAGCTTTATATTATTGGGAAGGTTTTGAAAGGTTTATTGATTTTCACTCAAAATCTTTGGGGTCCATTTCATATCTTTTAAACAAAATACGTAAACTTTTTTTAGAGCTAGCGTTCCATTGAACATGATTATTTTTGTCCGCTAATTTCTCTGCCTGCATCGTATAAATGATCGCATTTTCTCCATCTTCCAAAGAATCGTAGGCTAATCCTAAATGGAAGTGAGCGTCTATATCTTCAGGATCCAGTTCAATAACTTTTTTAAACGTATTTACAGCTCCGTTATAGTCTTGTATTTGATCGTATACTAAACCTAAATCCATTAAGACCTCAGGTTCTTCTGGAGAGATTTTAATAGTTTGTAAATAATAATCAATGGCTTCTTGATATTGACCCAAACGATCAAAGATAATACCCAACTTATGAAAACTGTCTGCCGTTGCTGGATTTATTTCTGCCGCTTCTTGGTATTCTAAAACTGATTCCTGATAACGCCCCGCATTCATATAGGCAAGACCTAAGTCTCTTCGAAGCGATTCATCCTTTGGATTAGCTTTTACTTGATCGACGAGTTCGTTTATTTTTTTATTTAAAGCTTCTTTAGCGTCCACTGACAAATCAAATTTTTAAAATTATTTAACAGATTAATTCGATAGGAAGAGCAAATTTACATCTGTAACAAAAAATCATCGTCGGTTTCTTCGTCTAAATAATCGGGTAGTTTAGTTTCTTTATTGACTAAACAATCTCTAATCTGATTTTCCATTAACCCAGAAGCTTCAATCAAATTTGCCCCTTTAAAATTAGTTTGAAACAGGGTTGTATCTTCGTTAAATTGCGCTCCCTGTAGGTTCGAGTTTTCCATATCCGCATGTTGTAAATTAGCTTCAAAAAAATTGGTTTGCTGTAAATCTGCATTATCCAATTTAACATTTGATAAATTAACGTCTTGGAATTTCGCTTTCTTTAAATTTGCTCCCGAAAAAACAGCGCCACTTAAATTAGAAAATTGAAATTTTACTTCTTCCAAATTTGAATTCGATAAATTTGCTTTTTGTAATTTTGTGCCCCTCAAATCGGCTTTTATAAAATCCGGTTTCACATCGGGATTTTCTTCACGCCATTGGTTCCAACTATCTGAACCTTTTTTTAATAAAGCTAAATGCTCTTCGTTTGCCATTTGAATCCTCAGAAATATAAATTTTGAAGCCAATATAATAACATGCAGACTAAATTTTAACCGATTAATGTCTAATCTTTATTAATCTCTAGCTGGTAAATTAGAAATAGTGGGATTCCATCCAGCGTCGCTTGATATATTGGTTTCCCTCGAAGGTAAAGGTTCCAAACCCAATCTTCAAACATCCCTTGTCTGGGAAAAAGAATTATATATTCCGCCTTATCTGGTTTGAAATCAAAACTCTTTTTTAAAAGTCCTCTATTTTGAAGAAATTTAAAATAGAATTCATTATTCGGGTATGGGTCTATTTTTGCATTATCTGGAAGTAAATTCAGATCTCGACGCACATCTTTCGATAGTGTATCTAACCAATAAGTAGTTTCGAAACCAGCTTTTCGAGCGCCAGAAACTCCACCGACTATACCGTTATACCATTCCAAATAATACGGATGTATTACCGCCAAGTTAATAAAGCAAGGCAATAAAATAACTACTCCCAATCCTAAATTTAAACCCAACTCCGAAAGACGAATTTTAGTTTTTGATATTAATATAGGATAAATTTTACTTATAAATTTTTCAAATCCAATTCCGGCAAAACAAGCAATAAAAGGAAAAACTGGTAAAAACAATCTGACGCCATCGTGGTTAGGTGTAAAGGGGAGGGCCATAACGATGTAATACCAAATTAATTGCCATAAAAATATAGAAGTTAATTTGGGACGCAATAAATTCTTGGCTTCTAAACCTATACCCAGAAAGGACAGAACCAATACTCCTATAGGTACAGTAATAGCAGTTAAAACCAACGCTTGATGCCAAGGTAGATCAAAAGAATATGTTTGATCAAAATAGAAACCCGGAAGGGGAGCAAAGTCACTACGAGTGACAAACAACTTCAAAAAATTCTCATAAAATACCTTTATCGGGTTTTGCCACCAAGTAGGATTTAATATCCATAATGCAAATGGACTAATCAGGATAGTAGGTTTTAATAGTTTAAGAATCCTAAGATCTTTTGTAAAAAGAGAGTACAAGATCAAACCAAATGGAATTAATAATCCTGTAAATTTTACTAACCAAGCGAAACCTAATAAAAATGCAAAACCATACTTCCATTTTGGATTTTTCAACCCTTTGTAAAACGCGAGAATACAAAACCACCAAAATGCCATCATTGGCATATCTGTAGCGGCAATATGAGCATGACCAAACACTCGAGGCATTAGGAGTAAAGACAATGCGCTAAATAGCCCAGTGGAAAAATTAAATTCTTTGGTTATGGTTAAAAATAAAGTTAAAACAACAGTAGAGAATAATAGAGCAGAAGAGAAACGGTAAGCAGATAAGTCGTCAAACAAACTATGAAAAAAAAACCAAGTGAGAGTAGGAAGATACCTAGAAAGCGGCGGATGATCGTTGGTTCCAAGGACGCTTTGCGATTCTTTAGTAGAGGGAGGCCAATAGGTTTGAAGAAGTTGCTTGTCAACTAAAGCTTTCCAATCCCCATGCTTCAATCTATCGCTAACTTTATCTAGCCACTCAACTACTAGCTCGCTTCCTAAAAAATGCGCATTAGGCTCGTCCCAAACGATACCTACATCAGAAATCCCAACCGTAACCAACGACAAAGTTGATAGAAATAAAATTATTGCGGTTATAGAAGTTTTGTTTATTTTGGGATACACAAGCAATAACAGAAAGGATTTGCGGTCTAAAGTTTAAAAGTATTTACCCACTTCAAAATCAATGTATCTATCCATAAATAATCTTCTACCGTCTCGCATAACCACGCAACAAGTACATAAAAAAGGTTTGGATGCCGTAGTTGATATTCCTATAATTCCCCCCTGATTGGTTACTGGAAAAATATGATTATTCCAAGTAGGACCAAACATAAATTCAGCGCGCGCAATATGGGGTAGATATTTAGAATCATCTCCTGAGATGTATATAAAAATATTATAATGCTTACTGTCTTCTTTAGGCTTTTCGTAAGTATGAACTAAAAACAGGCCTTTAAAGGCTTTATAATAATCTTCGTAATGCTCTGTTCTTAGATCGCTAATCCAATCGGGTCTTTTTTTGCCACCCTGGCGAATTTTTTTAAAAGATTTAAAACGTTCAAATGAATATTTAGGGACTAAAGTTTTATTTTTTAACGCAAAATAAGAAAGAAGTATTACTGCAACAAATACAAAAGCCCAAATAACCGCCAAAATTTGAGGTAAATACTGATCAAAATATGAAACTATGATATCGATTTCGAACACTCCTAGAAAGTTAACCTATTATTTTCTTATTTAATTAATCAGATAGTCCTAAAAATTTTTGGGCAAAAACAAGCTTATTTGCGGAAAAAAAGTTACAAGTAATAAAACGCAAAAGTGAATAAAAATAAAAGGCCAAATGGATGCGTATAGCGTTGTTACAGGTTCCTCAAACCGGGAGCTTGAAATAAAAAGATTCATACCAACGGGAGGAGTTGAATAACCTATCTCCAAATTCAATAAAAAAATAATCCCTAAATGAATCATATTGATATCAAAACTTTTTGCTATTGGAATAATTAGTGGAACGACAACTACAATTGCCGAAAAAATATCCATCATGCATCCAACAATTAATAAGAAAATGTTCAAGACCAGCAAAAAAGTCCATTTATCATGGATATAAGTTTGCATGTAACCCAAAATTTGCATAGGAATTTGCTCGTCTACTAAATAACTTGTAAAACCCAATGCGGTACCCAAAATGATTAATATTGAACCGGTCAAAATCATACTTTCGCAAATCAACTTTGGAAGGTCTTTAACCAATTCTATTTCTTTATTAATAAGTATTTGGATAAATAAGGTATAAGACGCGGTTAATGTAGCCGCTTCGGTTACTGTGACGAGCCCAGAATATATGCCGCCCATGATAATAAATGGTAAAGGAATTTCCCACTTAGATTCCTTTATAGCCTCGACCGCTTTCTTATAGTCAAATTTCTTTAGAGGTTTTCTATCTCCCTTAAAATAGGAATACAGATAAACTGCCATAATGGCTAGAAAACCCGGAATAATTCCTGCAAGAAATAATCTATCTACGCTGACTTGCGCTATTAATCCATACAATATTAACGGCAAAGAAGGAGGGAATAATAAACCCAAACTTCCAGAAGTCGTAATTAATCCCAGTGAAAAAGATTTTGATTTTGTTTCCTTTATTAACAAAGGAAATAAAAGACCGCCAAGAGCAATGATGGTGACGCCTGAAGCGCCGGTAAATGAGGAAAATAATGCACAAACCAGCAAAACTGCTAATGGAACGCCGCCTCGAAGACCGCCAAACATTACTTGCGATAACCGATTGAGCCGTTGCGGGGTATTACCTTCGGCTAGTACAAAACCGGCAAAGGTAAATAGCGGGATTGCCAGTAAAGTAGGATTACTGGCAATTCGATAAAGTTCAATAAAAATTGCCGATCCATCTATTTCTGCATTATGAAACGAAACCAATCCCGCAAGACCGATAACGGCAAATAAAGGGGTTCCTATTAGAGCTAGCCCAATGACTATTGTGGCTAATATCATAGAGGTTAAATAAATCCTTTATTTCTTTGGCGTTTGAGTAGAAAACTGAAAATTATTAAATAAACACTCTATCGCTTTAGAAAAAAAACGTATTGCAATCATTCCAAAGGCGATTGGCAATATTAATTGAAATATCCAAATTGGAGTATCTCCATAAAGAATAGAACCTCCTTCTTTTTCAAATTGCACAAATACCCAGGCAAAATAAGAAAGATACATTGAGATAATTGCCGAAGCTATTAAATGAATAAAAGCAATTCTTTTATTCCATCTTGTAGGTAAAAAATACTTTAAAAAATCGATAGATAGATGCTTATCGCCTCGAGTCGCTAACGAAGCGCCTAAAAAAGCCACCCAAAGAACTAATTGCCTTAATAAAATGTCTGCCCAAGGTAACCCTTGTTCAAGAGTATTACGAAGAATCACTTGAGTAAGGGAAAGGAGTATCATTACTGAAAGCGTACAAACAATCAAAAAGCTTTCAATTTTTGCTATCCAACTGTCAATTGAATTGAATATTTTCATAAAAAACTAAGAAAACATAATTGGGAAATATTTCTTAAAGTTCATAACTTCCGGTATAATAAAGTCTTTTTTTATAATTATTGTTTAGTTTAGGCGTTTTCTTTATTAGATACTTTAAAACAATTTCAGTTGTCTTGGGCATTTATTTTATTATCTTTGTGTCCACTCCAAGCCTTGCAAATAACCAATCTAATGAGATTTATTTCCCGCCTGGCGATTTCTGGATGGGCAGTAAAGAAGGTAAAGGAAGACACGACGAAAATCCCAGACATAAAGTTTTTTTGGATGGGTTTTATATAGATAAATATGAGACTACAGGAAAGGAATTTGAAGATTTTTTAAATCAGTTCCCAAAGGAACACCCTACAATTACAGGCTGGCATGGTAGAAAAGTAAGGTTTAGTTTAGAAGATTCTCCAGTCATTGGGCTTTCATGGAAACGCTGTCAAAAATATTGCAATTGGCGAGGTAAAAGATTGCCAACCGAGGCTGAATGGGAACGGGCTGCCGCAGGCTTAAATGAAAGACAATATCCTTGGGGAGATCAACCGCCATCCTTAAAGAGGGCCAATTTTAACAATTGTTGTTTTATTATGAAAGGGGAGGTTCTAAAACCAGTGGGAACTTTTGCATTAGGAAAAACTCCCGAAGGTGTATTTGAAATGGCCGGAAACATCGCCGAATGGGTTTTTGACTGGTACGGTAGAGATTATTATTCAAAAAGTCCTAAATCAAATCCGCGCGGACCCAAATCTGGTAAATATCGAGTGATCCGAGGCGGAGCTTGGAATAGTTTACCAGGTTATTTACGTTCCAAAGCAAGATATGGCTTTAATGATGGTCAGGATTTTTATGGCATTGGTTGTCGATGCGCCAAAACAGCGACTCCCTCTAAAAACTAACTAAATGTTCTATAGATTAGCGTTTTATAGAACGGTAAATTTTTGCTAGAAAAACTATGGAAGATATCGATCAAACTATTGATTTAATGAATAAGCAACAATTAGCCACTTGCATTGCCAAAAGTTCTTATAAGAGACGAAATTTAAACGTACAATTCACAACCCAAAATCAAAGAGTATCTATTGAAAGAATAGATAAGATTTATGAAACGTTTGAAAGATTACTAAAAGATATTTTAAAAGTATGGTTAAGAGACGAAAAAACCGTTCGATTAAAATATTTAAAACCGATGACGGAAGAAAGAAAGAAGTTTTTAATTGCAGATCTTCATAGCGAAATAGATCCTATAATAAAACAAATGATCGAAGAATGCAGACTCAACTATCAAAAAATGGGCCAATTGGAAACTTTCGATCAAAAAATAATAGAGTCTGAAAAATTCGCTAAAACAGAAGTTGAAAATAAAATTGACGAACTATTTGTAAAAATTAACACAGAACTTGAAAACTCAAATAAAATTGAGCCAAAAGAATTAGTAAATTTATATGGAATTGAAGAACAAACTCTTATTGAGCTTAGACTAATTGATCCCTTACAACAGATTAACGTTACCTTTGAAGAGATTTCCGGCGATTTTAAACCTGTGGCCGACGGAATTCAAAAAACGATTGCCCTTTGCGGAAAATACTATGATAAAGGCGCTTTAAAAAATGTCATTTTGACAATTCAAACCTTAGTAAATTATGCAACATTACCAATTGAAAATAGGAATCAAGAAGTTTTGTTAAAACATATTGATCGTTTAGTAGAATTTCTCAAGTTAACCAAAGAAGCAGATGAACGACTTGAAGCTATAAAGCCCTTGCTTGAATGGTTTTAACTCAATGATCCAATTTCGTTCAAAGCATTTTTTGTCAAAAAAAACTTATTTGACTTTAATGCTGAGTTCACTAGTAATTTTTAATAGTTGTACGCTGCTAAACGTCAACTTAACGCCTACCGTTTCAGCATTAAAAGAAAAACAGGTTTATGGAGAGGGCTCCAACAAAATATTATTGGTAGATATTCAAGGTACCATTTCAACTGGTTCTAGTAGATCTCCTCTTGGATCAATAGTTGAAACAGGAATGCCCGCAAAGTTTCGGGAGATTATAGAAAAAGCCGAAGATGACGACGATATTAAAGGTTTAATCCTACGGATAAATAGTCCTGGAGGAACAGTTACAGCAAGCGATTTAATTTACCATGAACTTAAAGAGTTTAAAGAAAGAAGTAACATAAAGGTTTACGCAGTTGTTATGGATCTTGCCGCTTCTGGCGGTTATTACGTAGCTATGGCGGCGGACAAAATAATTGCTCATCCAACATCCATTACTGGAAGTATTGGCGTCATAGCTCTTAAACCAACTGTAAATGGCCTTATGGACAAATTGGGGGTTGGCGTCGATGTGGTAAAATCTGTGGATAAAAAGGATTTTATGGCTCCATGGAGGCCTTTCACGGATGAAGAGCGACGATTATTTCAAGAAACCATTGATGGTTTTCACCAACGATTCGTTGAAATAATTGCCGAAAACAGAGCTGAGTTATCAATTGATCAAGTTAAAAAATTGGCCGATGGTAGGATATTCGACTCTCAAAAATCTCTTGAAAATAACCTAATAGATGGAATTGGATATTTGGATGATGCCATAGATTCAATTCAAAAAGATTTAGGTTTGGAGACCATGAGTGTAATAACTTATTTTCGACCTGGAAACTATAAAAATAATATTTATTCTTCCTTTAACAAAACAACAAACATTAACTTATTTAATATGAAACTATCCCCATCGCTAGACTTTAATCCCGTATTTTTATATTTATGGGCTCCGTAACAATATTGAATTGAAACTTCAAATTATCTTTTCAATTCACCAAAAATGAAAAATCATTAAAACATAGATTCGTTTACTGAAATACCTGGAATAGTTATGGCTGAAATAGAATCCATAAACATTGGTCTCCCTAAAAAAACACCCATTGGAGATTCAAAAACCATGTATTCGGGAATCTTAAAGACTCCCGTTCATGGACCTATTCATCTAGGAAAACTCGGTTTTGAAAATGACGATTCGGCTGATAAAAGATTTCATGGCGGAGAAGATAAAGCTGTCTGTGCTTATTTTTTTGACCACTATAAGTTTTGGGAAAAAGAAATTTCTAAAAAACTTTCCCCGGGCTCTTTTGGAGAAAACCTAACTATTTCAGGATTGGACGAACAAAGGGTTTGTTTGGGTGATATTTATTCTTTAGGAGAAGCGACCATTCAAATTTCTTTGCCTCGAGAACCTTGCCATAAGCTGAATAAAATTTTCAATAAAAAGGATATGGCGTGTAAATTTCAAAAAACTGGATTCACTGGTTTTTATTTTCGAGTTTTAAAAACTGGTATTGTAGAACCCAAAACTCCACTTAATCTTTTAGAAAAGGGCTATCATGAGTTTACAATAGCGGAGTCTAACGACTTGATGTTTCGCAAAGAAAAAAGAGATTATGACCGAATGGAATTAGCGCTTTCCTTGGAGTTTTTGTCTGAAGATTGGAAACGAGGATATCGCAAACGATTATTAAAGAGGAAAAGTTGAACCCTCAATTAATTCCATTCGCAAGTCTTTCTGCTTGGCTTCAAAACTGGGTACTCTATGAAGAGGCAGATCTTAAATTAACGGGTAGTTTTATTCGGTATTTAACCGACCTAAAAATTTTATCATTTTCACCTCCAAATAATTACTTTGTTTCAAATACCCCTAATGCCATTTTAGACGAAACATTAACTCCTGATATTTTTCTAAAAATATTAGATAAAGAGACAAAAACACAAAATGGATTTGCTATCGGTTATTTTTTACGTTCTAACCAGAAAGAATACATTCCCAAAAACCCACCCGAAATGCTACAAGAAAAACTCGAGACCACTCCTGTTAAAAGATCGCTATTTTCATCCCCTGGAAAAGCTTCGGATTTGAGCAATCTTCAAATTGTGAAAAAAGTCGGAAAACAATTGCTTCCTTTTCTGGAATTGGAAAACAAGTATATTTCTATTTTAAGAGGCGCTAACGTTTCAAAAGAAGACGCTAAAAATTTATTTCAACATATTCTTCCGCAAATAAAGGAAAAAGGAAAACCAAAAGAATGGGAACAATTGAGTCGAAGACGTCATAAGTAATTATTACTTTTAACTTAAATCAATTTTAAAAATTTTGAAATCTCATTACATTTCAATACCAGGGAGTTTATAATAAACCCCCTAATAATAAGAACACTTTAAAACGGAATTATGAGCGAAAAAAATTTATTAGTTATTGGCGGTGGTCCAGGGGGTTATACAGCCGCTTTTTTAGCGGCAGATTTAGGAATGAAGGTGACTTTAGTAGACGCAAGTCCTAAACCTGGAGGTGTTTGTTTACATAGAGGCTGTATTCCTTCCAAAGCTCTACTCCATGTCGCAAAACTTATCTCGGAAACCAAACAAGCAAAACAATGGGGGATTGAATTTCCAGAACCCATTATCAACCTAGATAAACTACGCGATTGGAAAAACCAAGTAATCGGAAAAATGGCTGGCGGTTTGACTACATTGACAAAAAAAAGAGGCATAAGACATGTAACAGGAAGAGCCGTTTATAAAGACTCCAAATCAGTCATTATCGATAATGACGAAGTCATCGAATTTGACTATTCAATATTGGCCACCGGTTCAAGTCCGCTAATGCCAGGAGATTTTGAGGCAAAAAGCCCTTTATTAATGGATTCTACATCCGCTTTAGATATTGAGGAAATTCCAAATCGGTTACTGATCATTGGGGGAGGTTATATTGGCTTAGAAATGGGAACCTTTTATTCGGCACTCGGTTCTAAAGTTACAGTGGTGGAAATGACAGAAGGATTATTGCCCGGAGTTGATTTAGACTTGGTACGACCTTTATTTTTGAAACTTCGGCGTAATTTTGAAAATATATATTTAAATACAAAAGTTACTTCTTTAAAAATTTTAGAGAACCAAGTGGCTGTTACCTTAGATGGAGAAGTAGAATCAAAAGAACAATGTTTTGACCGCGCTTTGGTCTCGGTAGGCCGCAAACCAAATAGTTCAAACTTAGGGCTAGAAAATACTGGCGTTAATGTGGATTCTGATGGATTCGTTAAGGCCGATAGTTTTCAAAAAACAGACGATCCTTCAATTTTTGCAATTGGCGACGTTATTGGAGGCGCTATGCTTGCCCATAAGGCATCACGGGAAGCTAAAGTTGCGGTAGAAGTATTGGCGGGAGAAGCTTCTGAATTTGATAACAGAGCAGTTCCTGCTGTAGTATTTACCGATCCAGAAATTGCCTGGGCTGGGTTTTCAGAAACAGAAGCAAAAGCGACAGGCAAAGAAATCATGACAGCTAGCTTTCCTTGGGGAGCCTCCGGAAGAGCGTCTACTTTGGGTAGGAACGAAGGTATTACAAAGCTTATTGTCGAACCCAAAACCGATAAAATTTTAGGCGTTGGAATGGTGGGAGCTGGAGCCGGGGAACTTATTGCAGAAGGGGTTTTAGCTATTGAAATGGGGATGACAGCTCAAGATATGGCGGGCGCCATTCATCCTCATCCAACCCTTTCCGAAACATTGATGGAAGCCGCCGAACTTTTTCTTGGAAGACCTACCCATGTTTTTAAAAAATAATATTAATGACTTTTTAGAGTCGTATATGGACGAATCTAAGATAAAAAGTTAAAATTTACCAATTAAAAGTTTTTATAAAAAAAGTAAACGATTAGCATTCATGGATACTGATTTTCCCTTAGAAAATATGAGCGTTTTATTAGTGGACGATACCCCCGCTAACATTGATATCTTAAGGAAAACTTTAGAAAATAACGGATTAAACATTTCCTTTGCTACTGGCGGCGAACTTGCCTTTAAATTGGCTTGCGAAAATCCTCCCGATTTAATTTTGTTGGATGTCATGATGCCTGGATTAGATGGATTCGATACGTGTCGCAAAATGAAAAAAAACGAAAAAACGAAAGATATTCCCATCGTTTTTTTAACGGCTAAAACAGACCAACAAGATATTATGGAAGGTTTTTCGGTAGGAGGTTCAGACTATGTATTTAAACCGTTTAATCGGAAAGAAGTCCTTACTAGGGTAAAAAACCATTTAAAGGCTCAACATTTATTACGCGAAAAAAATCGACTGATCAAAAAACTCCAAATATTAAACGACGAACTTTGCGAAAGTCAGTATCAATATAAAAATATTATAGAAACAATTTCAGAGATAGTCATCACGTTGGACCCAGATGGAAACATTACTTCAATTAATCCATCGTTTTCAAAACTGTTAGGCTATAGAATCTCAGACATCAAAGGGAAACCAATTACGGAATTGGTTCATTCAAGCTCAACTACATCGCCGGTTGAATTATTAACTCGTCGGTCTGGAGAACGAGTCACTAAAAATTTAAACGTAGAGTTTAAACTTCAAAAAAATCCAAAGAGTACGATTAAAGTTAAAATTGATTGTTTTGGGCTTTGGAATTTACCCAATAATATTATCGAAGAGAAGGGAGTCGATAAAAAGTTTTTAGGAACGCTGATTGTTGGGACTAAATAAAAAATAGTTTTTTAATTTATCATTAAATATCTATTACGTCGTTATTTGATGGGTTTTTATACGATCTACTTTCATATTGATTTGGAATATCGATAACTTGATCTTTCTTGGGACGAAAAAAATTAAAAATAAATAAGAAAAGACCTCCCGCTAAAGCTACTATAAAAAAAGTGAAAGCAAAAACGGCTAAAATGGCTAAACCAACAACGATTCCAAAAATTAGGCCTAGTTTTGTTTTTAGAGGCATCGGTTTGTTTGAATCATATTGATAAAAAATCATAGGATTTAATATATTTAATGCATGAAAAAGAATTTATCATTATAACTTGCCCAAAGTGTAAGGTAAAGAACCGTATTAAGGCGTACGACTCTAGCAAGCTACCCATTTGCGCAAAATGTAAAGCCCCCTTAGTTGACCTTGAAGAAAATGAAACCCATTCCAGATATGGTAAAAATTTAAAAAATTTTATGGATTTACCAGACATTGGTTTGAGATAAAAATAACCCCAATTAACTTGTTATTAAGAGGAAAGAAATTATGTCAGACAAAGACATTATTGTCGGTATTTTAAAAGATAAACTTAAAGCCACTCATGTTGAAATTATAGACGAAAGCGGTTTGCATAAAGGCCATAAGGCTGCCGGAGGCGGAGGTCATTATGCCGTAACCGTAATAAGCGACCAATTTAAAGACGTTAACTTATTAGATCAAAGAAGAATGGTTTATTCAGCTTTAGAAGACGAAATTGCTGGAACGCCAACCACACCCAAGTTAATCCACGCTCTCCAAATCAAAACCATGACGCCAGACGAATGGGAAAAATAATAATACTTGCAGGGACTTTCAAAACCTATTCAGTGTAATACTCTAATTCCTCACAATTTTTTAAATTTGCCGATTCATTTAGAGCTCGAATTCCAACTTTTCCAAATTGGTTTTTATAAAGATCAAGCTTCAAATACTTTTTGCTTTCTGGAGAGTCTGCAAAAGCTTGAGCTCCAACATCTCCTACAACGTTACCAAACATGGAGAGCGATGAAAGCTTAGGCAAATTCTTGGAGTTAGCCAAAGCAATGGCGCCATCGTCTCCAATTTCGTTATGGTTAATATTCAAAGTCTCTAAGTTTCCAAGATAGGGGGAATCTGCGATTGCTTCCGCCCCTTCATCACCACATTGATTACCGCTATAAACAAATACCTTTAGAGTTGATAAAGCGGGTTTATTAGCGATTTCCATTGATCCTCGCAATCCAATATATTTATCTTTTAGAGACAATATCGTTCTATCTTCGGAAATATTTTCTTCTATTAATTGATCAATTCTATTCGGTTTAGCCATTTTTAAATACCTGCCTATTCTTTTAAAGTAGGTAATGCTTTTATTAATTTATCTTTTAAATTATAAATTAAAGAGGTTTGAGGGCAAATTATTATTTAAAAATAAAAAAAGCCGGCACCCAAAAGGTACCGGCTTTTTTAAAAACAATTTAGAGTAATGGATCTAAAAACAACCCATCTTTTGTCCAACGCTCAATATCTTCTTTGGTTGGAATTGGAGGAACGGGATACTTATTCGCTCTGCCTTCAGGTGGCAATGGGTTATGAAAAGTTTTTGCATAAGCTTCCGCTTTCCATAAATAAAGATGACCAAAAATCATTCCCCATGGAGCCATTGGAGTCGCATCTACCCCACGAGTCACTCGTCTATACCATAAAGCGTCGGGCCAATCTTTCAATGGAACTCCATCGATCCGGTCTGCCATTTTTTCGGTATCCATACGATTAGCGTCTCTAAAATCGAGAGCGCCAGACATCAGCGGGATACCTTCTTTTCCATGACAAACAGCACAATTCAAACCCTCTGTAGCCGGTTCTAAACCTTCAAATACTTTTTGACCTTCAGAAACAATAGTCTGATCGTCCCACCAAGTCCATTGAGCGCCAAATTTGCCTTCTACCGGAACATGTTCAGGATCACGAAGCGTTTTTAAATAAGCCACTAAAGCGGCAATTTGATCATCGTCTAAATCTTCGCCGTAGTAGGTAGGCATAGCTTTTTTAGATTTAGGATCGTCAAATCCTGGCGATTGTTTTTTACGAGGCTCCAAGATTTGTTCTTTAATATAATCTTCAGGATAAAGTCCAATTTGTTTGGTGCCTAAATTAGGACCACGATCTGAGTTACCTTCCCAGAATACTTTATGGCAGTTAAAGCATTTATTTTCTTCAAAAATTTCACGACCAGCGGCAATAACTTCGGGACCAGCCAAACTGGCTAAGTTTACGGGAGGTCTATTAAGTTTTTCTAACTCAACCTCAGGATTAAACTGAGGAAGGTTTTTAGTAATACCTATAAATAGAATTGAAGCAAACCCATAAGTTACAAATAGTCGAAGGATAGCGGTGCCTTGCCCTTTTTCGGGTTTCAAAGCTGGCAAATCCAAAAGAATAAAAAAGCATAGGGCATAGAAAGAGAAGACAATAAACTCTATCTGCCACCAAATTGGAAAACCCGCTTTTCCCGCTCCAAACCAAATTCCAATAGCGGCAACAGCCCAAATTGGTACCTTGACCATGATATTTTGAATAAAAGTTTTTTCTGGTTGTTCTGACATCGGTTACTCCCTAAAGAATTACTCAGCCATTTGAGGCGCAGTAGCGGCGGAGGCCACTTTTTTCTTCTTACCCGTTTTTGGATATTTAATTCCAATCCAAATAACGGCTGTCATAACTATGAAAAATGTCCAAACGATTTGGGTAACATTCATACCCGCATCGGCAAGCATTGGAGCGTATTTTTCGGGTGTCACATCTTTAAATACTCGATAAATATGATAATTCATTCGAGATAACTCGCGAATCGTTCCCATCCAACTCATCAACCAAATATCGGCAAATCCTAAAAATATGAGGACATAAATTCCGAGTGGATTGATTTTTCCGTAATGAACTTTGCCGGTTTTAGTAGCGATCGTATAGAAAACGTAATTGATGAAAGTGATCGTTACCAAAGCAAAAGCGGCCGTATTTTTCGAAATCATTAATGCCATGAAAGCCAGGTTATCCGGCAGTACCATATCGGGGTTCATACCCGGTTCTGGCATCATCGTGGCAAAGAACCTTCTTGGCGTGAACCAAATTGTGGCTGCTACTATCATCAGCACAAATCCAATTTTCATAAATGGAAAGAATCTTTGCGCATTATCAATGCGCTTCATACTGACCCACATATAGAGGTTACTCGCGCTAAACATAGTACCTACCAATAAACCTTGAACCAACATGAACATAGATTCTCGGTCAGACATGATATACATTCCAATGGAAGCGTCGTATTGGTAAATTTCGTAAACGAAGATGTAACCCATAGCTGGCAATGGAATCATGATAGCAACGCCAATGATGTTTCCAATGTAACCAACCCAGTCATAATATTCTTTATCTTCTTTTGAATTGGACCAGAGGTACATATAGGCGCCAATAATCCCCACCATATAACCGCCAAAGGTGCCATTACCAACCAACCTATGATAATTAAGGGGCATCCAGACAGCTGTGGCTATTTTGGACCATTCGCTCATACTAGCTATATCTGCGACAGGTTTTGGAGGCGTTTGCATAAAAGTTGCAGGTCCATCCAAAGCGCATAATAGAGTTAAACCTAAAATATTTAAAACAACGCCACAAACAATATGGCGTCCTTTTTTATTCGATTGGTTCAAAGGATCCCAGGAGTACACATATATGTACATCACTATGGTTTCCAAAATGAAAAGAGTAGGGTAGGCGATCATAAATAACACTGGAAAGTTTGCCACCAGGTAAGAAGTGAAATCGCTATAAGCTACTAATATAATAAATAGGAATAAACCGCCCGTTAACGCCGTAAAGCTGTAGCATATCCCAATAACCTTGGTCACTTCATGGGCAAGTCGTTCAAATTTAAAATCTGATTCGGCAAACATAATCATGTTTGACATGAATCCGCCCACAAAACCAGAAACAACCGCTAAAATAGCTCCACCCGGACCATGGAAACCGGTCAGAAGAATTGCAAAAATACCTCCAGTAGCGGCTCCGACAACTCCAGAAATATTTGCGTCTAATAATTTGTGGAAGTAATTCATGAAACTGACCACTAACGCGCCAAAAGCGCAAGCCCATAACCCATACAAAACCCCATGATGGACTTTTAATATAACTTCGATGGTAATTCCAATCACAACTCCAATCAATACGCCCAAAAAGAGGTTGGAGAATACAATGGCTTGACGGACTCCTTTAGTTCTTCTAGCTCCCATAACCTCCATAATGACCACAAACATGGGGCAACCCAGAATAAAAGAAGCAAACAGGATATGAAGTTGAGCGCCAACCCAGGCTGCCTTACGATTGCCTAACCATGGGAAAACAAATTGTTCAATATTGTGGTCTTTAGCTGGACCGATATCTAATAAATAAGCCTTATCGTCTTCTTCGGCTTCGCCTTCTTCAGAACCTTCTTCTCCTTCGCCTTCTTCCTCATCTTCATCTTCTTCGTCTTCTTCATCTTCTTCATCTTCTTCGTCCTCATCATCTTCGGCAAATACTAATTGAGGACCAAATTTGGAGTTGTCCAAATCAAAAACCGACGTAACAGTCGAAAAATTGAAGAAAACTAGAAAAAACGTGAATAAAAAGGCAGACAATACCTTCAAGAAGGGAGTCGTTTGGGGCTGGTTGATTGACCTGTCCATTGACGGAATACCTCTAATTACCTTAATAAATGAAACATTTCAGAAAAAAATTAAAACCTCTGAAATAGGGATATATTTTTTATCAATTATTGCATAACCAGGGGAGAGAAATATCATAGGGGGAAAGTAAAGTCAAGACGTTTCAAAGCCACCATTTAAAGCCGGCCTAAAAAGTTCTGATATAACGCTTTTAGGGTAACAAATACGCAAAAAATGGGAAAATTCTTACACTATTAGTCTAAATTTAAGAAATAAAGTTCTAAACAGCTTTCACATTTTCCAAACGCTATCCCTTTACCTCATTAAGTACTTTTCTTGCTTCCTTTAATGCTTGTTCAATATTGGGCAGTCCTCCTCCAGGTACAAAGTCTACGTAACGAATAATATTGTCCCGATCCGCAACTAAAACGGTTCGCTTAAGATAATTGAAGCTTTCCCTTAGTAATCCTGTTTTTTTTCCAAAATCATAGTTGGGCGTGTCTGAAAGAAAGATTAAGTTTTTAATGTTAGCTTTTTTAGCAAATTTAATCTGACCCTCTGCAGAGTTGGTGCTTATTGTTAATATATCTATATGTTTATCCAATCCACCATTGGTTTCGCTAAACCGGTGTGTTTGCTCGTCACAAGTTGGTGTGTTTAATTGTGGAACTACGCTAATTATCTTAATTCTTCCCTTTAAGTTGCTTAGGCGAACATCAGGTTGCCCATGTCTGGAAAGTAATGCGTCGGGGAGAGTTTTCCCAACTTGTAATACCTCTAATCGCAGGTTTGTTTCTTCTGCAGCATTTACTGGAGAAAAAAATAAAAGAAAGGTGGAAATAGTAAAAATAAATAATTTTTTTTGTAAAAAATTCATAAAGCTAATCCCTCCATAAAGTTTGATGTCTTTAGTCTATGAAACAATTTGAGTTCGGAGATATCTGTCAACCAAGATTATAAATAAAATACTCAGTTTCCATCTTTGTCACAACTCCTATCTTATAATTTTTTATCAGAACCGTCTAGTTATCCCCCAGAAATATTAATAAATATCCAATTTATATTGACAAAATTTGCTTTTTTGTCTAAATTAAATAAAAAATTTAATAATTTTTTCTACAAACCCAATAAGCTGAGCGTTTGCCGTGCAAATAACTCCAAGCATTATTTTCGTTTTATTTGTTTCATATTTAATAATTTCTTTTTTTTTAGGAATGCTAATCCATTCTTCCTTTGTTTATGAAACCAAAAATAACTTGGATAAAAATAGCAGAAAAGCATGGGTTTTATGCATGTGTGCAGGATTAGGGGTAACGGCTTGGATGTTTGTATATGGCTATCATGCAAATTTTATATGGAATACAGGAAGTTGATGAAAAATGCCAAAAGCCTCAAAAAGCTATTAATTAGTTCAAAAAAATTACACAAACCTCAAAGTTTTGAAACCTAATCTAATCTCTATCAAATTAAGGAAATACAAATGAAAAAAAAATTGTTCGTAGTAATAATTTCATTTCTTATGTTAATTCCCGCCCAAAATATTGAAGCTTATGACGCTAGCAAACCTTACGATCTAAAAAAGGATGAAAAAGGAAAAGATCAAACTCAAAGTCATGGCGGACATCATGGTTATGGCCGTCCTATGGGCCCCCCAGCTGATATTCCTAAACACATAATTGAAAGAATGATGGAAGGCGGCGATTGGAGCGTTGCTGGTACTGCAGTTAATCTTAATAATTCTCAAGTTGGTCTAAAAGGCATGGAATTTATGGCAAGCTATCCGCCGTTAAATGAAGTTAAGAATATGGCTCTCAAAACAAATAATTTAGGCAATGAAGGAGTCAAAATCCTATCACAATCAAAGAATTTCAAGTTTTTAGAACGTCTATCTCTTTGGGACAATAAAATTACAGAAGAAGGGGCAAAATTGATTTCAAATTCAAATAATTTTTCCCATTTAACAGAGTTAAATATGGCGGGCAATCCAATAGGCAATAACGGCGTTATCTCCTTATTAAAGTCTGGAAATTTAAAAAATCTTACTTTTTTGGATCTTAGTACTACTAATATTTCCGACGAAGCAGCTTTAGCGATAGCAAATTCTCCGTATGTTTCCAATTTAAAAAGGCTAGACCTTTTTAGAAATCAAATTACCTCAAAAGGAATGATGGCCATACTTCAATCAAAAAACCTGCAAAAACTCGAGTTTTTAGATGGTGTTCGCAATAAAATTAACGATGATGAAGCCATTAACTTAGAACAAAACCTCAAATTACCTAATATGAGAACGTTAGTTCTTTTTTAGATATTCTTTAGTTCCCTCTCGTTATCCCTTTCAAATTACAAGCCACTTCACTTACAAGTTAAGTGGCTTGATTGGTTCTCCTACCTTTTCCTAGCGCAAAAAACAATTTTTTAATTATTTTCAAAAAAATACTAAGCTTTTTAATATTTATGCCGTTAGGTTCCGTTAAGGCCCATAGAATTTGCTAAATTTGTGGTCCTCTTTTGATTTATGAATAAAACGGAATATATTTAATGAAAGTTGGAATAATAATTAGTTTATTCTTGGCCATATTCCTATTGGGAGGAATCAATATATCCAATGCCCAAACGATTGTGCCAAAAACAGTCGAACCGGACCGTTTTCAAAAACGTTTCAAGGTTCCACCATCGCCTAGCTCGGAGCTCCAGGCTCCTCAAACCCCCATTAATAAAACCGAAGCCGCTCGCGACGATTTAATAAAATTTAAGTTCTTTATATATAAAATCGAATTTGAAGGGTATTCCCGATATAGAGACACTTTATTTAAAAAGCTCGAAAAACGTTACCGAAAACGCACCATATCCCTATTCACGCTATATAAATTAGCCGATAAAATCACCGCAAAATACCGTAATGAGGGATATATTTTATCTCGAGCCTTCGTTCCCGCTCAAAATATCCGAAATGGTATCGCCAAAATCAAGATTGTTGAAGGTTATATCAGCAAAATTAACTTAGAGGGCGACTTTAACAATAAACGTAAGATCTTTGATGTTTATTCCAAGAAAATTTTAAATTCACGGCCATTAAAAGCCCAGGTTATGGAACGTTACCTGTTATTGTTGGGAGACTTACCAGGAATCACCGTAAAAACGGTCATTACTCCGTCTCCAAACCAACCGGGCGCTTCTGAATTAAAAGTTATTCTTAGTAAAAAGAATTGGGACGCAAATTTGGGAATGGATAATCGAGGAAACAGATTCAACGGACCATTCCAAGCTTCCGCAGGGGCGAACGTTTACTCTCCCATTAGAGAAACGGGTCAATTTGGTTTTCAATCTATTTTTACAACCCAATTAGACGAGCTGCAGTTTTTCAATTTTACTTACCAAGATGCAATTTCATATGAAGGAACTCGATTTGTCGCTTCGGTGACATCCAGTTTTTCTCAACCCGGGTCGAATTTGGAAATTTTGGATATTGAGGGCGATAGTTTAAATATATCGGGAACGTTATTTCATCCAGTCATTCGATCTCGAGAAATGAACCTAAATCTCAGTTTTGGTTTTTCAGCGCAAGATTCCGAAACCGATATTTTAGGAAATATTTCGGCAGACGATAGTTTACGCATCCTCACACTAGGAACATCATTTGATTTTGTCGATCGGTTTCGGGGAATTAATCTGGCAACTTTAGATATTAGCCAAGGTTTAGATATTTTAAGCGCCAATGAAACCGGTTCGGCTAATCTATCCCGGGCCGATGGGGAATCGGATTTTAGTAAAATTTCTGGTTCGTTAACTAGACTCCAAAATGTAAAAGGGGGTCTATCATTTCTCGGAGCTATGAGTTGGCAATATTCCTTAGATAATCTTTTATCTTCGCAGGAGTTTGGAGTGGGTGGGGCTCAATTTGTCCGGGCATATGATTCTTCAGAAATAACGGGGGAACATGGAGTAGCTCTTAAACTTGAATTGCAGTATGGTTTTCAAGATGGGAAAGAACTATATCCAGGATATCAAACTTACATTTTTTACGATTATGGAACCGTTTGGAATAAAGACCCCGCTGATAATACAAAAGCGCGGGAAGGAATAGACGCAATGGGTACCGGAATTAGGTTTAATTTAAACGAAATGATTTCGGGATATGCCGAAATAGATCTACCTTTAGCCCGAAGAATAGGCTCAGAAGATAATAAAGATCCACGGTTCTTTTTCAGTGTCGCTTCCAGGTTCAATTAATTTTAAATGACAAAGTAATTCGATTTTTTACTTCTTAATAAACAAATGTATTAAAATGATTATTAGCTATTCAAATTTAAGCCTTAAACAATATTATGTTTAAACTTTCTTTATATAATAAGTTTATAACAACATATCTTGTTTATTTTGGGGTCTCCGTTTTATTTCCTTTGACCGCAAACGCTTTGCCGCAGGATGGTTCCATTCGTTCTGGCGACGTGCAACTCAATCAAGTTAATGCAAAACGACTAGACGTCAATCAATCTTCCGAAAAAGCCATCGTCGACTGGCAATCATTTAATATCGCTGGCGACGAACATACCCATTTTCAATTACCATCAAATAATTCTATTAATCTAAGTCGAGTCATTGGCGGTCAGCGCTCCGATATCTTTGGGAAATTGTCTTCCAACGGACAGTTGATGCTGATCAATCCCAATGGGGTGGTGTTTGGTCAAAACTCACGAATCGATGTCCATGGATTGGTAGCCACCACAAATGATATTCACAATCAAGATTTTCTAGCCAATCGGTTTCATTTCAACATTCCCGGTAATCCATCGGGGATGATTATCAACCGAGGAACAATCAATATTGGTAAGGCGGGTTTATTAGCGTTTGTCGCTCCGGGAGTAGAAAATTCCGGAATCATCAATGCCAGGTTAGGGCGCGTTGGGTTGGCCTCCTCCAATCAATTCACCTTGGATCTATATGGGGATAATTTAATCTCCCTTGGCATTGATGGAAAAATTTTGGAAAAAGTCTACGGCCCGGACGGCAAACCTATATCGTCCTTGATAGATCAATCCGGAACCATTTATGCTGATGGCGGTCAGGTGTATCTACAAACTAATGCGGCAAGATCCATTGTCGACCACGCCATCAACGTTTCGGGAATTATAGAAGCCAAGACAGCGGAAAAAAAACGCGGCGAAATTATATTAAATGGCAACAAAGAAGGCAGAGTCAAAGTAGCGGGTGTTTTGGATGTTTCCGGTCTGAACTCAGACCAAACTGGCGGCACAGCTCATGTTTTAGGCGAACAAATCTTGTTAGAAAAAGCCCGTATATTTGCTTCCGGATTTAATGGCGGCGGTACGGTGTTAGTAGGCGGCGATTATCAGGGTAAAGGTTCCGTATTAAACGCCAAAAACACCTATTTTGATGTCGACTCCCAAATCTTTGCAGACGCTACTCACAATGGTAATGGCGGTAGAGTTATTTTATGGGCCGATGAAAGAACCGACGCTTTAGGTAGGATTTATGCAAGGGGCGGGTCCATTGGAGGCAACGGCGGCTTTGTCGAAACATCCGGCAAACAAAGATTGTTAGTGACCCAGGCGGCAGACGTATCGGCCCCATTTGGAAAACCGGGAGAATGGTTATTAGATCCGTATGATATCGAAATTGTGGACAGCCTCAGTAACGCAGCATTAACCGGCGGTAACAAAGTCGACGTCGCCATCATCAATGCCGCTTTAAACAATGGCACCAGCGTTACCATTAAATCGAACAACAATGGGCCAGGCGAAGGCAACATCCTTCTCACGTCTGCCATAAATAAAACTTCGGGAACCGCCGCCACGTTAACCTTAGATGCAGCCGGCGGTATAACTATTAACAATACGGTAACTTCTACTTCGGGAGCGTTAACTCTAGCTCTTATTGCCGCAACCGGCGTTGTCATAAATAATGATTTAACGCTGAACGGCGGTACGGTTACGCTCAATTCCGCCGAAACTTTTAGTCGGACCAATTTTGAAAATCCAGGTCGACAAAATATCGTTCAGATCAGTCATTTGTCGGGAGCTGCCTTGCCTGCGGCGGCTCATGTTTCCGGAACTCCGGGAGGACTGGTTCATTTAAGCGGTAACCAAAATACGACAAACACTTCTGCAGGCCACAATTCGACTATTACTTTGTCCGGAGGTACGGTAGCAACTGGAGGAGGCAGCGCAACCTTTCAGGATGGCGTCACTTTAACTTCAAATTCAATCGTAACTTCCAGTAATGGAGCCATAACATTTAACGGAACCGTTAATGGCGCTCAATCACTGAGTTTGACTGCCGGAACAGGAGACGTAACTTTTAATGGAATTATTGGAGGATCGACGTCATTAACGAGTTTGAATATAAGCAGTTCGGGATTTACTACTTTTAATGCTGATTCGAATTTTAGTGGAACCGTAAATGTCGGATCCGAAGGTGGAATTACCGTTAATGGAATTTTTACTAGTAATGATGGAACTTTAAATGGCGATTCTGACACGAATGGAATCGGTATATTTTCACTAGGTAGCTCAGGTTCTTTAGCAAATTCTAGCAATCTATCTATAACTGCAAGCGATTTTGATTTTCAGGGCTCTCATACCGGTAGTACTTTGGATTTATTTTGGGTTTCTTTAGGAAACACAATGGGTATTGGAGATGCTATAGGCGACTCAAGAATAGATAATGACGAACTGGGCAGACTCGGTAATTTTCAATTAACCGATACTAATGCCTTTTTTAGAACAAATACCGGAACCATTCTTATTGATAACGCTCAAAAGCTAAATAATGAAGTCGATTTTCGCGCTAACTCAATTACATTTGCAAATGGCGCTTCAGCATTTAACCAATTAACACTTCGAGGTGAAAACGTAAACTTTTCAACGAACGTTACAGCAACGGGGTTAATTGTTGGAGATCAAATTACGAACTTAAACTTTCTTGGTAATAGCAGTCTTACAACGTCTTTTATTGGCAGCGGCGGTGGGACTGGGGCTTCAATGGAAATTACCGGAACAACCTTAAACATGAGTTCTGGTTCTACATTAGATAGCGGCCCAGGAAAGATGGATCTTAATTTTTCAAAAGGAATGACTGTAGGATTATTAAAAACTACGAACTCAAGCGATAATGCAATTACCCTAACTGCTGGAACTAGTGGTATTAGAGATGCCGATACCGATGGATCGCAGGATATATCGTCTCCCAATGGAACTTTAGTTGTTTCCGCTGAAGGAGGATTTGGAACTTTTGAAAATCCAATGGAATTTGATAGCAGGGCATTAGATATACTTTTATCACAAGATTTCAGTTCGCCGCTTGTATTAGCCAATCGAAATTTTTCTCAATCCTTTGGTCAAAGCCTGACTACAGTAACAACAGCCCGTACCTTCAGATCCAGCAGCGACACCTATAGTTTAGTGTCATATTCTCCAGTTTTTAATACAAGCGTTAGCCCAATAGGAGCTATTAGTGGTTATGTCCCGGCCTTGAAACCTTTGGTCGCTAATGTCTTTTCTCAAAGTTTCTCGTTATTAAAACCCACAGCGACTTCTACTAATAATCTACAGCTAGGAAACCTATTTGATCTAAACATGTTAGATAATAACAATTTAGATAAAGGCCTTTATTCTCAAGTCAATTTAGATAAAAATTTTGAAATTGAAGCAACTTTTGCAGACGGAATTTATACAAATAGCGAGACATTATTTCAAGCGGCAAGCGTCACCACAAATTATGAGAATACTAGTAATACACAATTTGGAAACTTGTTTGCTCTAGATGCATTAAATAAAAGTTCATTAAGTACAGGAATTTTCCCTCAAGGAATAAACAAAAATAAACTGGAAACTCAAGAACCTTCTACTAAATTTTCTAATCTGGGACTAGAATCTTTGGCGCAAACAATCACTGTTTCACAAATTATTCAACCAAATACGATCATTGAAAATACTCAATTCCGATCTTTTGGTTTAGGGAACAACCTATTTGAAAGTAGAATCCCCATTGGAAGCCAATCTTTAGGAACGATTAGAACGATTGGGGGAGGAATTGCGACTTATTTATTAAGCTCTAGTGGAAGCGTTCGAGCGGTTAACGTTCTGGTCGATTCCAATGGCGGAGTCAACAATCAAAATAATTTTTCTAATGTAGGATTAAATTTTTCGACTTCTAACCAAAATAGAAACGATCAAATAAATTCTGGAAAGGTTACAGGAAATTTTCCCAGCAGTTCGTATAACAACACTTCGGCCAGGATGGGTATACCTGCAAACAATACTCCAGCTTTGAAGAACAATGAATCTTCTGCCAATATTCAGGATTTAAATAATCAAATGGTAGAAATGCGAAAACGATTGGCTCCCAGAAGCGATGATGAAGAGCAAAACACCTTATCAACCCAAGATTCTCAACAACCCCTCCAAAAGAGAATGAACGATTTACACAACCGAGTAGTTGGAGAAAAGATAAATTCCAACTATATTTCAAAAGAATAAAACCTAAACTAATTCTCTTTTCTTTAACCTCTTTCTCCGAAAATTCTCTTAAGTTCTAAGATAACTTCCTGTTTTCGCTACTCCAAATTATGGGTATTGGGCTACCCATCTATTTACCACTTGGGTAACGTTTTTTTTGAATGACAAATAACTCTAATATAACTACTTGAATTTAAAAGGGTTAAAAATTAAATAATATTGGTCCCGGTTTTGCTGTATAAGATTGAATATGTGACTTATAAGGTGAGGCTTATAAATGGAACGGATTCATCTGAATTCAAATCTCAGTCAAAATCATGGCAATTCATCTTTCTATCGTAAGCTTACCTCCAGTTCTTTAGTTTTAACCACGATTACCTTTTTATTAGCCTCCATCACATTTGCCTTACCTCAAGATGGCACGGTTCAGTCTGGCGACGTTAAAATCAACCAGATCGACCCTAAACGATTGGACATCAATCAATCTTCCGACAAAGCCATCATTGATTGGCAGTCGTTTAATATCGCCGAAGACGAACACACTCATTTCCAATTACCTTCGAATAATTCTATTAATTTAAGCCGTGTTACTGGCGGTCAACGATCCGATATCTTTGGCAAACTCTCCTCCAACGGTCAGTTGATGCTGGTCAATCCCAACGGAGTGGTGTTTGGCCAAAACTCCAGAATCGACGTACACGGACTCGTAGCCACTACCAGCAATATCCGAAACGAAGATTTCCTTGCCAATCGATTTCATTTCAATATTCCCGGCAATCCATCGGCAATGATCGTTAATCGGGGAACCATCAATATCGGTAACGCCGGTCTGTTGGCGTTTGTCGCGCCAGGAGTTCAAAATTACGGCATCATCAACGCGAGACTAGGGAGAGTGGGATTAGCTTCTTCAAATCAGTTCACTCTGGATCTTTATGGAGATAACCTGATCTCTATAGGAATCGAAGGCAAGGTCTTAGAAAAAATTTATGGAGAAGATGGCAAACCGATATCTTCTTTAGTCGATCAATCGGGAACTATCAACGCCCAAGGCGGCCAAGTTTATCTACAGACTAATGCGGCACGCGATATTGTCGATCATGCCATAAACGTTTCTGGGATCATCGAAGCAAAGACAGCTGTCAAACAACGCGGCCAGATTATTTTAAACGGCGGCAACGAGGGCAAAGTAAAAGTTTCAGGTGTCTTAGACGCTTCGGGATTAGAAAACGGCCAGACTGGGGGAACGGTTCATGTTTTAGGCGACGAAGTAATACTGGAAAAGGCTCGAATCTTCGCCTCAGGGTTTAATGGCGGCGGTACGGTATTGGTGGGTGGCGATTATCAGGGCAAAGGATCGGTATTAACCGCTAAGAACACCTATTTTGACACCGAATCCGTTATATACGGAGACGCTATTTATGAAGGCAATGGCGGCAAGATCATTCTATGGGCAGATGAAAGAACCGACGCTTTGGGAAAGATATATGCCCGAGGCGGATCTGTAGGCGGCGATGGCGGATTTGTCGAAACATCGGGTAAAGAAAGATTGGTGGTGACACAAGCGGCAGACGTTTCCGCTCCAAATGGCAAAGCGGGGGAGTGGTTATTAGATCCCTTTGATATCGAGATTGTCGACAGTCTGGACAACGCTAAATTAGCGGGCGGCAACAAAATAGACGTAGCCATCATCAACGCCGCGCTCAATAACGGCACCAGCGTAAAAATTCAATCCAACAACAACGGGGAAGGAGAAGGTAATATCCTTCTTTCATCTGCTATCGTTAAAACATCTGGCGGCGACTCTACTTTAACGTTGGATGCGGCTGGCGGTATCACCATCAATAAATCCATTACTTCCTCAGCAGGCGCATTAACTTTAGATTTGATAGCGGCGACGGGGGTTGTATTAAATGAATCTCTAGATCTAAATGGCGGTTCTGTAACGCTGAACTCAAATGAAACCTTTATTCGCCCTAATTCAGTAAACCCGGGCGGTCAAAACATCGTTCAATCCACTCATGTATCTGGCGTTTCGCAAGGAGCAGTAGCTCATGTGTCTGGTTCTCCAGGAGTGGGCGCTGTACACATCAGCGGCAACCAAAATAAAACTAACGCGTCCGCGAATCATGGTAATGACATTATCCTCGGAGAATTTTTTGATAAAAGAAAAGTTATTGAGAAAACATATATTAATGAAGAGGGTAAAGAAATTACCTATAAGACTTTTACTGTTAAAGATCATATTGAAACATCCGGCGGTAACGTTACCTTTAAGGACAAAGTGAAGGTAGTAGCAGATGTAAATAGCGAAAAACGAACCCTTAGCGGACTTCCAAATTTTACATTTTATTCCGATGATTTTAGGATAAATACCGGTGGAGGGAATATAAATTTTGAAGATAAATTGTCGGTATCTTCTAGAGGTTTTATATTAGATTCCGAGGGTGGCAGTGTAGCTTTTAGAGATAACGTCTATTTAGCCTCAAGCATTTTTGTGGTTAACTCAAAAAATGGAAAAGTCCTATTCAATTCCTCTTTAAATAGTAGCTTTCAAAATAAAAATGAATTGCGAAACCCTACATTAAGTTTTTTCCTAGACGCAGGAAATGTTACCTTTAATGAAATAGGAAATTTAAGACCTTTTAAAAGTTTTTACGTTTCTAGTTCGTCCACGGTTAAGTTTTTGGGGAGATCTAACTTTAATGGTAATTTTTCTGTAAGAGCGAAGAATGGCATTGAGATACTGGATAATATGACCACAACTGCTTTAGGGAATGGTTATGGAGCCAATGCTCCCCTTTTTGACGCCGATTCCGATAGTGATGGTATTGGGGCCTTTCGAATAGCAAAAGGTAAAAAATACACCAAAACTGGACAATTAAGTATTACCGCAGCTAAATTTGATATCTTGAGGAAAATTGATGAAAAATCTGGAAGCATTTATATTTATGATACTAAAATTAATAAGGGTTTTAGTAATAGGGATTTTTCGTATTATGCACATTTATCGGGATCTTCAACGGCCAGCTCCTCTAATAATTCGAATAACGTGACAAAAGTAAATAGCCCTTCTATTAACTCCAATATCGCGACATCTGTTAGCCAAAGAATTTCTGGAAATTCAACTCCCAATATTGCCGTGACCCAAACGAATTCTACAAAATCTATAAAAAATAAAAGCGCTCAATTGGCTAGCTCAATCTCCGCAAACGAAAGAAACCAATTTGGAGAAACTCCTGAACAGTTAGCAATCAATGCAGTAATTGCCGAAAAAAACAGAAAAATAGATAACGAAATAAAAGAAATAAGAAATAGGTTGGTTGCAAGTTCCGTAACGGCTAGACAAAAATTACCCGTAAATAATATCTCCTCAGGACAAGCCTTCCAGCAAAGAGTAAATAAAGTTCAGATCCAACCAGTCCGTAATCCTTTATTTACAAGTTCTGCAAAAGCTAGACAAAATTTACCTGTAAATAATATCTCTTCCGGACAAGCCTTCCAACCGGGAGTAAATAAGACCCTAATACCGCAAACAAATAATCCATTGGTTGCCAGTTCCACAACCTCTAGGCAAAGTTTACCCGAAGACAATAAAGATTCGGAAATAGCCCTCCAACAAAAAGTAAGCAACATGTGGGATCGTTTGGTAGGAAGTAAGAACAATACCAATACTGACTCCGAAGAAGAGAAGGCTAAATAGTAATCTTTTTAGGGTATCTCCAAAAAAATAGCTCAATAAAAATTTTGATTTCACCCTTAGAACCCGTCATAATTTCACTTTCGAATATTAATACTTTCTATTGAGCAATTTATGATTCTTGTTACGATTGTGATTTTTTTGGCTGGTTCGGCTATTGAATTATTCGGACTTTTAAAACTGAGCGACGCTATCAGTACCTTAAATACAGTGTCTATTATTATGCTTTCATTTTTAATCGGTATTGTAGTTACGCGTTCCTATACTAAAGAGTTTTATGAAAAACTGCAGTGGCATTTAAAATCTCGCACCAAACCTTCCGAAGAAGTTTGTAACGGCGCCGTTATGCTTACCGCTAGTTTTATGCTGATTACTCCCGGACCGGTATCAGATTTAGTTGGTTTATTTATTTTAATTCCGGCTACACGTGAGCTTTTCAAAGAATTCACTCTTTCCTGGGTCAATAGAAAGATCGACAAAGGCGAACTTTATTTTTTCTTTAAAGATTGAAATACGAAATCACTAATCCTCTTCTTAACTTATGGGACCGTTTTCAGCGCCTCCACGAAACTTACGCGATGAATTACTTGATCTAGACGAAGCTCCTTTTGAAGAAGTCAAAGATAGCCTTTCCGACGTGCGGCGAGTCAACCGTTATCTAAGCGGTTACCGGGTATTGTTAAAACACGCGGAACCCTTTTTAAGAAACCATTCCGAAAAACGTCCATTTACCGTTCTTGATTTAGCGACCGGGTCTGCCGATCAGCCTGCGGAACTCGTTCTTTTAGCTAGACGTTTGAAAGTTCCAATCCGGGTTATTGCCATTGATATCAATCGTAAAATGCTCGATTATGCGCGAGAAGAATCCAATCAGTTTCCCGAGATTTCCTTTATCCAATGCAATATTCTTAACCTTCCTTTTACTAATAATTCATTCGACCTAGCAATAAACTCGTTAGCGCTCCACCATTTTTCCGAATCAAATGCAGTATCGATTATTCAGGCTTTGGATAGACTAGGTAAGTTGGGATTTATAGTGAACGATTTACATAGAAGCCGCGTCGCATTTTGTGCCATATTTATGCTTACCCGGATCCTAACTAAAAACCGGCTGACTCGTTACGACGCTCCCGTTTCCGTAATGAATGCCTTTACCCCATCAGAAATGCAACAATTGGCTCAAGACGCAGGCGTCCAGGAATTTCAAATTCATCGACATTTCCCCTATAGAATTGCCTTAATTCGCAATTCAATTTCCTAAAATATTATGAAATCTTACGACGCCATAATTATTGGAGCCGGTCCTGCCGGTTGCGCATCCGCTTTATTTTTACATCGCGCTGGATATCAAGTTATCGTATTAGACAGAGCTCTTTTTCCGAGAGATAAAGTTTGCGGGGAGTTTATAAGCCCGGCGGCAGACTCCATTTTGAACGACCTGGGAGTTTTAAGCTCCATCGAAAAAGAAAATCCAGAACGAGTTCGTGGGGTATTTATTTCATCTTATGAGGGAGCGGAATTGGGTATCGACTATCCTCCAATAGAAAAAGGGCAAGAGAGGCCAACCAGCTTATCGGTTCCTCGTTTCTTATTGGATAACCTATTATTAAAACGATTAAAAGATATTGGCATTGAAGTTCTGGAACAACATAGCGTTGACGATTTCATTTTCGATTCTGGAAATGTCTCAGGAGTCAAAGCCAGAGATTCTGAAAATAAAAAATTAGAATTGGCTGCAAAGGTAGTTATCGACGCGGGAGGCCGCAACGCTATTTCCTTACGACGATTGGATTTAAAAAATAATATTAAAGGCGAAGGGAAAATAGCCATTGCGGCGCATTGGAAAAATATTAAGCTACCTCAGGCTTATTGTTATATGCATGTTGGAAAACCCGGTTATACCGGTATAGCGCAAGTAGATCGCGATTCTGTTAATGCTGTCATGATTGCCGGAACGTCTCAAGTAAAAGGACAAAACATCGTTGAGTTTTATAAAAATGGCATTACCCAAAATATAAAGCGCAGAGAACTATTAGCTGGCGCAGAACTTGCCGAAGAACCGCGAACAGTCGAATCGCTTGCCTTTTCCGTTAAAGCGCCACAATGTGGAGGATTGGTATTAGTCGGCGACGCCTCTGGTTTTATCGATCCATTTACAGGGGAGGGGATCTACCTATCCTTAAGGAGCGCCCAGTTAGCGGCTCAAATGCTGGATTCCGCCTTCCAAAAACAAGACTTTTCAAAAATTAAGTTAGCGGAATACGATCAAGCCAGGTCGAATGAGTTTTCCGCTAAATTTACTTTAAGTCGCATTCTTCAAAAAGCTATTTACAACAAAAGATTATGCGACTTAGTTGTCAAAACACTCTCACAAAATCCTTCCTTAGCTAACCAAATAGTTGGAGTTATCGGAGATTATTATCCTGCTAGAAATACCGTATCATTAAGTTTTCTGATTAAATTTCTTCTTGGAATATTCTCTCCGCAATATAAATTAACCGAATCTAAAATGCGCGAAGCGATGGACGTTAATTAAATTTTATAAAAAAAAGCCCTTAACGACTAAGTCGCTAAGGGCTAAAAAGTTTCCTAAAGAATTTATATAAATTTAATCTGTGGTAGCCCAAACATCGTTTAATAAGTATGGGGCTGGCCCACCTCTATAACCGCCGATAACCCAAATCCGTCCCTGGAATACGACGGCTTGAAAATGGGATCTTGCGCTCCAAGGTGGTGTGTCTGTAACCAAAGTCCAAGTAGCTCCATTGGAGCTGTTGTAGACCTCGTCAAATACGCCATTGTTGCCGTCTTGACCAGCAATTATCCACATCTTGTTATCATAAACCACCGACGCTGGACCATAGCGAAAACCATTGGCAAACTGAGTATTTCCAGTCTCCTGAGTCCATGAAGCTCCGTCGGTACTTGACCAAACATCGGGGGACAACCCGTTAATAACATACAATTTATTATTAAATGCCGATAGAACATGCCCATACCGCCCCGACCATGGGGCCGATCCTGTAACTTGAGTCCAATTCGCTCCATCAGTTGAAGACCACACGTCATTAATTCCGCTAGCGCCTACTAAGCCACCTGCGATCCACATTTTTCCATCAAATGTTACTACATTAAAATTTACTCTTGGAGACCATGGAGCGCTTGCAGTTTCCAATGTCCAATTCTCTCCATCCTCCGAAGAATAAACGTCGTTCAATAGACCGCCATTTGCTTTTCCTCCCATAACATACATCCTGCCATTAAATACAACCGCCGCAGGACGTTCTCTTTTAGAAGGCATAGTTGGGTTTTGCGGAACTTCTGTCCAATTTTCCCCATCAGATGTGTACCAGATATCTTCAGCTTGATTTTCTGAACCTTCTTCAATATATCCCTGCATTACCCAAATTTTATTGTCAAACACCAACGCATTAAATTGGTTTCTAGGGTCCCAAGGAGCGTCCGTAAATTGCTCCCAATTTACGCCATTATGATCTTCTGGAAATGTAGTATTTCCTCCGTTGGAAGCTTCCGTAATATGAACTTCAAATTCCGAATCTCCAAGAGTATTGCTCAAACTTAGTCTGTGCGTTCCATTTATAATATTGGCAGGTAATTCAGCCATCACTTGTTGCAAAGTCGTGTTTGTAATATCGGCTTGACTAGTGACGGTGAGCGCTAGATTAGCGCTGTCATGGCTGTCTCCAACAAATAGAAAGGGAGCTGTATTAACATCGGCAAAAAGATTCACTCCGTTAATATCCACTAAATGTTGATTATTCTCAATGAAATCTCTAGCGAATACCATATACACCCCATCAACGTCGTCTCTACCGGAACCTGATTGCAAAGCTGATATTTGTTGTTGCAAATTTGCATTTTCAGTTTGCAGATCAGTAATACTCGTTTGCTGGGCGGAGTTAAGCGCCGAATTAGCGCTGGAAGCCGCTGTATTAGCGTCGATAGATGATTGTTGAGAATTATTTGTTACAGAAATGAAGTCGAAATTCGTTTCGTGAACTGCAAGGAGAGCTGTATTGGCGTCAGAAGCCGTCTTGTTAGCATCAATCACCAATTGCTGGGTTGCGTTTTCAGATTCAAGATCAGTAGTGTCCAATTTCAATTGAGTTATATCGTTTTGTTGATTGTCAATTTGTAATTGTTGATCGTTATTTTCAGCATCTAAAACAGCGATATTGTCGTTATTAGTTGAAATAGCGCTACCGTTGTCATCGATTTCTGTTTGTTGAGTCGCATTGGTTGCCGAATTAGCGTCGGAAGCCGTCTTGTTAGTGTCAATGACTAATTGCTGAGCCGAATTCGTTGCCGTATTCCCATCTGAAGCAGTCTTATTCGCGTCAATTACTAATTGCTGAGCGGAGTTTGTTGCCGAATTAGCGTCCGAAGCCGTCTTATTGGCGTCAATCACTAATTGCTGAGCCGAATTCGTTGCCGTATTAGCGTCGGAAGCCGTCTTGTTCGCGTCAATCACTAATTGTTGCGCGGAGTTAGTCGCCGTATTAGCGTCGGAAGCCGTCTTATTGGCATCAATCACCAATTGTTGCGCGGAGTTTGTTGCGGTATTAGCGTCGGAAGCCGTCTTATTCGCGTCAATCACTAATTGCTGAGCGGAGTTGGTTGCCGTATTGGCATCCGAAGCTGTCTTGTTCGCTTCAATCACTAATTGTTGCGCGGAGTTAGTCGCCGTATTGGCATCCGAAGCGGTCTTATTTGCATCAATGACTAATTGCTGAGCGGAAGTATCTATTTCGAGATCGGTTACTCTTTGTTGTAATTGATTAATAGCTCCACCGCCGCCACCATTACCGTTACCATTGCCTTGACCGTAAGCAACATCCATTAAATTTGGATTTGAAGAAACTGTATTAATGGTGAATTGAAATATAATAAGTGCAAACGCTAATAATAGAATATTTCCGGTTTTAAAACACAGTTTGTAGCCAAGTTTATTGTTTATATTAAAATTCATTTCCCCCTCCAAGAAAAAATACAATTTTAAAATCAAACATTTTTTCGATTAAAAAATATATAGGTGTGTATTTTACAGGACGAAATTATTTTTTCGGAATAGGAACAGGATTAGAAGGCTAAATTCAACGATTTTCCCAATCTATTTTTATTTGACAACTTTTTCAAATGCAAAATTAGCGGTAAAAAGAGAGTAGGGGAAATCGACATTATTCTTACTTATGGATCATTAGGGGAAAAAGATTTTAATATCTATTTCTGATCCATTTCATGAACGCCCGTCCAATTTTTTGGAGGATGCTTAATATAGTGGGAAGATCTTTCTTGTAAAACCTTGGAAGGCCTATCGTGAGGAAACTTTTCAATGACGCCGATGAACTTGTTCTCTGCGTCTCCAAAATCTCCCGCTCGATATTTTCTTAAGGCTTCTTCATATAAAACGTTCAATTCAATTCTCTCCTCAGTGATTTCTCCTTGCTCTCCAATAAGCTCAAAAATGGGCGACCCTTTACTGCGTCCTTTTACGACTACGGTATCAAGTTCTCGTACCTCAATTCCTCCTGCAGCTTGAATTCTCGTATAATTGTCTACGATTATATTTGTACCGTAATATTTATTTAAACTCTCCAACCGAGCGCCATAATTTACCGTATCGCCTATACATGTATAATCCCGCGCGTGTTCCGATCCTAAGTTTCCAACGATCATATCTCCTGTTGAAACGCCTATTCGAGCATTGATTTCAGGTTTGTTTTCAGATTTCCAAATAGGCCGAAGCTCCGTAAGTTTTTTTTGCATGCCGATTGCCGTTTGACAGGCAAAGAGAGCATGATTTCCTTTGCAAAAGGGAGCTCCCCAAAATGCCATTACTGCGTCTCCAATATATTTATCTAATATTCCTTGTCTTTCGATTATTTCATCCGTCATTGCGCCTAAATAATCATTCAAGAGAAGAATTAAATCTTCGGGAGGCATACCTTCGCTAAAGGTTGTGAAGTTAGCAACGTCGCTAAATAACACGGTTTGTATTTCGCGACTGCCTCCTAATTTTAGTTTTTCTGGATTGTTTAATATGTCAGTGACGATTGATGGATGCACATATTTATCAAACGTATTTCGCATTTGTTCTTTTTCTTTTAAACCCTGCGCCATATGGTTAAAGGCTCCGGACAATTGTCCGACTTCGTCTTTTGACTTAAAAGAGACTCTAAAATCGAAATTCCCTTTTTCCACTTCTTCAACACCTGAGACCAATAACCGAAGCGGTCTGACAACTCGGTTGGAGAAAAACAAAGTGAATAAAATTCCTATCGCATATACTAGAAGCCCCACCACGAGTATACGTTTTTCTAATGATTGAAATGGCTCAAGCGCTTCATCCAAATTCGATCCTATGACAAAACCCGAACGGGTTCCAGAAGTCGAAAATAGATGGTACTTGGCTAAAAACCTATCTCCATTTACTTTAAAAGATTCGCTCTTATCCAAATTTTGTATGGCTTCGTTCAAAAGCCCTGAACCCTGATATAAAGGAATATTTGCGGCTATCAACATTTTATCGATAAAAAAAACGATCTGAAATCTATAAGAACTCCCATTGGGGCCGAGTAACCATTCTACCCAGGCGTTATCAATTCTTTTACAAACGGCGATAACCCCCGCAGCATAATCGTCGCTAAGAGATTCTTTAAGAGGAGAATATATGACGCTGAATAAGGAACCGCCAATAGCTAAAACTTCATAATAAGGAGAACCGTTATCCAATATTTTTTCGATAGCAAACTTATTTAAATTATTTGCCAACCACTTTTCGGTTTCTTTATCTTGCGGGAAAACTCCTCTTAATTTCATGCTGTCGTCAGCCATAAAAACGATATCTCCCTGCGTGTCGTTAGCTATTTCTTCCGTAAACGAATAGAAATTTTCCTTTATCTTGGACAGAAAAGAACGAAATTTTTGGTCTAACGTGATTGTTTGAAGCAGCTTTGAAATGTTATTTTGCTGTTCTTCTAAACGGACGAGGAATTGGATTTGAGCGGAGTTTAGTTCGTTGGTAATACGAGACACTTCCAGTTTTTCAGTCTCATTATTTACCTGATAAAGAATTTTGGCGAGTAAAAGGAGGATTACTAAGGAGAAGGAAAGGAATATTTTTCCTTTTAGGCTCATTTGTAAATTTACCGCATAACGGTGTTGACAGAAAGCGTTTCATTAACGACGGTATTTTGTCCCGGCTTTATTTGAATTTGTCTATCTATTTTACCTAATCTCCAAAACCAAAAAATCATCTCATAGCTTCCAGGTTCTAACTTTTCAAATGAATATGATTCACCGCTAGCAACCATTTTACTTCTCAGGCCATTTTGTGAAAATATTATCCCTTTAAGACGTTCGTTTTCGTCGGTTCCGAGCTCTAAACTACCTTGTATTTTTACGGTAAAAGAACGCGTTTCTCCCGAATTAATCTTTCCTAAATCTTGAAAAGCGTCTCCCATATCGGCTAAAAAAAACGTTAATGAGCCGCTAGTTGCATTATTTATCGAAAGTATATCGCCAGGACTTAAAGCGGTTGAGCGAGGAGAAAAACCAGATTCGTTTGCGGTCAAACTAATTTTCTTGCCGCCTTTATAACCAGAATCAATTAAACAAGCATAAAGCTCTTTTAAGTTTCGATAATTGACCATGTCTTTGTTAAAAATAATTCCTCCTGGTCCAATATAATCGTGATCTTTGGCTCCGCCTTTGGCTTTTTCAATTATTTTTTCGTGACTTTGGGCGGTTAAAGTTCCAAAAACGGAACCTTTTCCCGGGACTATTGCAGGAACTGGAATAGAAGCGCAGGCAGAAAAAATAAACATCAAACAAACAGGAACAAATTTGTTCATTTGCTGAGGTTCCTCATTTTTTTACTATGGAAAGGTTTAAATTAGTTAGATCTTTATTGCCGATAGATAAATCAAGAGTTTTAGCTTTATAACGACGATGAAAAACAATCGCTTTCAATGTCCAATTTCCTGAAGGAACCCCAGCTATTTCAAACTTTCCCGGTTTTTCAAGTTTGACATAATGCCGAGTTGGTAAAACAACCATTCTTCCTTCCATAAGCTTATGGACGGAACAATAATAATTTAGGACTCCCGTTTTATCAAAAGTAATTTGCAATTTAGAGCCTCTTTCGGCTAGCCCCAAATCAAAACTTTTAATTCCGCTCAAGGAATAAACATTATGGTCAATTTCACGGTTTTCTGCGTTTAAAAATTTAACTAAATCTCCTTGAACAACAATATTTAATCCCGGTCGAAAGCGAAGCCTTTTTTGAACGACTTCATGTGTTGTCGAACTAGCCGAAGGGCTCCCGCCTTTATTTTCTAAATATACAATTACATTTGAAAGCGATTTATTTCCTTGAACGGAAACGGTTCCGGAAATAGTTTGGTTTCCAAATACAGGATTGACGGCTTGGAGAGAAAGTATAAAAAAAATAAATAAGGCTAAGTAGGAAGTAGGTCTCAATTTAGTTTTAAACGCTTAAAACGATTTAAAGGGTAGCTTAGTTACCTATAATTACTGCATTTATTTTAACAAGAAATAGTTGCTTTGGAAAATTTTAAAGTGAAATAAGCCGATAAGGGTTGTTTTTTGGGGAGAAAAAATTAGAGAAGGGAAGTCGGAGAGGGGGATAAAAGGGAGCGGAATTCCGCTCCCAATAAAACTAGTTCGGCGACGCTTCGTTTTCGCCAACAATTTCCATTATTCTGTCTTTAGTACTTAGCTTTTTCTTTTGTAATTTCTTTTTATCAATTTCTTGTTCTGGCGTTAAAAATTTTCGGTTGTTTAATTCGTCTACTTGATTCTTCAAATCGTTATGCTCATCGTATAAACTCTTAAATTCTGTATTTTCAGACACTAGCTTGTTTAACAGACTTGGCTCAATATCCATGTTGCCTCCTTTTTCTTTCCCATTCTTAATTAGCTAACAGCTAATTGTTCTAATTTAATTTCTGCTTCTGATTTACGTGCATATTTAATAGTTAGCCGGTCTAAATTTGTTTCTTTTAGCGTTTCAAAATTATTTAAAGCATAGATTCCAGCGTTTCCGGCTACTGAGTTAAAATTATTCTTATAATTTTTAACAAAAAGTGATTTTAAGTTATCGGATAAATAATCCTCATAAACCTCCAAACCCTGTCCCACAAAAATGGTTGGTTCGGATATATGTTTTATCAAATCCTGGGGAGATAGCGCCGTGTCGGGCAATTGCTTAACTAAACCTTCGTTTTCTCGTTTAAAAATGGCCGCATAAACTTGCTTTTTTTTTGCGTCCAGGATAGAGCAAATTGGAAACTCAAAGGATTCTACCTGTAAAGCTGTTGCCAATAATGTTTCTATTGCAACAACCGGCTTATTCACCCCTAAGGCAATCCCCTTAATCAAACTCATTCCAACCCTTAAGCCCGTAAATGAACCTGGACCAGAAGTTAATCCAAATCCATCCATTTGGTTCAATTCATGACCAAATTTAATCAATATTTCTCGAATTTTGGGAAGAATATTTTTTGAAAATGAGGAATTGGGCGCTAGGGTCTCTTGATAAACTATACCGCTTTGGTTAAGAAGAGCCACGCTCCCTTTCGGAATCGATGAGTCAATTACCAAAATTCTCATCAATAAGTACCAAAGTTGGAAATTTTGAGTGTATTTCCTGTGCTACAACTGTTTGTATGTACAATAGTGATTTACCTGGAAAATGTCAATTAAAAACACTTCAATTTAGGGCGGTTAAAACCACTAAAGACTTATTCATTTTTTATGATTTTTAATTATTTCAATATTCATTTATTTAGTCAATTTATTGTAAATACTTGACAAATAACAAGTTAAACTATATTGTGTGGAATTATTGATGGTTTAATTTAACTTTCCTTGAATAAAGTTTTCCTCCCAATATAAGGAACATCTTGTTTTCCCTTCCCTTTAACGTCTCAATTTGATCCCTAAGCGCTTTAGGAGAATCTCATGTATATAACCACCCAGGAACAGCTAACCTCATATTGCAGTCAGATTGAAAATTGCCAGTGGTTAGCTATTGATACAGAATTTGTGCGAGAAAAGTCTTATTATCACCATTTAGGTTTAATTCAGGTTTCTGGTAACGGCCTCTGTGCGGCAATTGACCCCATAGCCGTTAAAAATTTGGACTGTTTAATGGAAGTCTTTAAGAAAAAGTCCGTTCTTAAAGTTTTTCATGCCGGGAAGCAGGATTTAGAAATATTAAACCGACTTTGCGGGATGGCAATTTCACCCGTTTTTGACACGCAAGTAGCCGCATCTTTGTTGGGTTGGGGATCTCAAATATCTTTTGCCAAAGTAGTTCAAAAAACAATCAGTAAAAAAATTTATAAAACAGAAACATACACCGACTGGTGCCGACGGCCGTTAAGTACCAATCAAATAGAATATGCTTTAGACGATGTTCGTTATCTCGCTCCAGTATATGAAAATTTACTTGGACACTTAAAAAAAGCAAACCGATTAGAGTGGCTTCAAGACGAGTTTTCTCCTTTAGAAGATAGTAAAAATTACGATTTGCCCGATCCTAGAAAACAGTATATGAGGATCAAAAACTTTCGAAACCTGAGACCTAGGAATTTGGCTGTTTTAATTGAGTTATCCGCTTGGAGGGAATTAGAAGCGCGCAAACGCGACTGTCACCCGCGGAGCATTATGAGAGACGAACCTCTTTTGGAAATAGCAAGAATTTTGCCTAAAGATTCATCCGCTATGGAATCGATTCGCGGCTTACACCAAAAAGAAGTTCATAAAAGCGGCGAAATGATTTTAGACGCTATTGAAAGAGGAAAGAAAATTCCAGAAGATGAAATCCCAAAATCCCCAGAGATTAAAAATTATTCTACCCAACCTGGAGTGGAAGAGTTATTAGCCGCCTATGTCCAAATGCGCGCGGTAGAATTAAAAATAGAAGCGACTGTTTTAGCGGATCGAAAACTAATCCATGACATCGTATTAAGATTTGAACAAAATGAACCGCTTGATGGCAATAGCCTTTTTTATGGCTGGCGCAATGAACTAATAGGCAAAACAGTTTTGGAAATTTTAAACGGTAAAAAAGGCCTGGTTGTTAACGGAAAAGGCCGCGTTCGTCTCATCCCCACGAAAGAAAATCTACAAGCACAATAAACTCTCAAAAAAAATTCACGCCGATTCAATAGCTAAATAAGCTATTTTATTTTTAAATTATTTCTGTATCCGCATTTTTTGGTTTTAAAACAAAATAATGAAAACCCGCTACGGCTAATTCTATACCGATTAACCAAAGTCGTAGGGATAAAGATACGATAATTGCTTTAGGTTCTGAAATAACGGGAGAAAGCAATAATACAAGAAAGCTTTCCCGTACGCCAACTCCTTTTGGAACGAAAAATGCTAACATCCCAATTAGGTTAGAAAAGGTCAGGGCAAATAAAATAGAGAAGTAATTGGGAGATAACTCAGGAAATAAAGATTTTATATAGATCCAAAAACCAATTCCTTGCACGCCGATAAAAATTATATATAAGAGAGAAATCCAAATTCGTGAACCGGTGGATAATTCAATTTGGATAGGGTTTCTTTTTATAATCTTCAACCCAAAATTCACAGAATTTGTAAAAACTTTTGGAGATAAGGCGAAACAGAAAACTAGGAATACCCCAATCAATGGTAAAAAATATTCTCCCATATCATTTAGTAAAACCATAAGGCCAATAACTACCAAAACTGAAATGGAATAAGAAAATAAAGCTTCTAACAGCGTGGCAGAAACAACCATTTCAACAGAATGTTCTTGTTTTCTGTGTAAAATGGCTCGACTCGAAACGGTCCATACTTTACCAGGTACATATTTCCATAAGTTAGATACAAACCAATTATATTGAGCCGACCGCACTGATAATAAAAGTCCAATGGCTTTTAAAATAGCGTTCCAAGCAAAAAAGGCTACATAATAAGCCGCTGAAAACGCGATTACAGCCGTAATGGAATAGAGAATGTCAAAACTCAAATCTAACTTTATGAGTTGATTCCAATTTTTATGAATTGCATTACCAATAAAAACAAAAGCAACCGATAGACCTAAAACGAGACCAATTTTTGTTAGGTATGATTTCTTTTTGTCGCTTTTGGGATCTTCCATGAGTTTATTTCAACTAACCTTAATCCAGTTTACAAATCTGCCAATTATGATGACCTAATGATTTTTTGGGAATCTTTTCTTTACATTGATCATGTTCCCAACCTTCAAACGCTACTTGAAATTTAGGGCGTCCTTTCAAATCTTCTCGAATTTTCTGTTCGGTTCCTTGCCAGTAAAGGTATCTCGGATAAAGCGCATCCATAGCCATTAAAACTCCAATTGAGTCATAGGGCTTCTTCTTAAAAGTTAACGCTCCAAAAGGATAAGGAAAGTAAATGGTAGCGTTTGCAGGAGTCTCTTTTGCAACCGCGTCCGCGATTAGATAGGTATCTATATATAAATTTCGGAGATCTTTGGGACCCTCGGTGATTAATATATCATCCGGAGACCGATCCCAATATTTAGTCATAAAGTCAACCCTTGGACCCAGAAAAAAAATAGAAATAACGACAAAGTTTCCTACCACGAAAAGCTTAAGAGGATTTCTAATAGAGGTAGAACTAAACAAGTTGGTTAAAACAATCTGTTTTCCATAACGCGTTCTTTCCTCAAAAATAAGAGTTCCTAAAAAAAGAAGAAGCGTTGGGAATAGTATAAAAAATTCACGGCTAGAAGTTCTAACGGCAATTTGACCAGGATTTTGAAAAAAGAATATGACTCTTTGCCAAGTCGATTGGTCCATCATCGGGTGTCCTTTGACTAAAACAGAAAATAAAAAAGTAAATCCGACAAAGATTCCTAAAAAATTAAAAAAGATAGCCTTTTCTAAATCGTCAAACTTAGAATAATAAAACGGAATAACCAAGGTTAAAAGAATACCAAGCCCCCAAACCGACTGGCAAAGCACATTATTTATTGCCTTTGCCCAAGTCACTTCCGATATTAGCGTTCCCTTTTCGATCCCAAAAATTATAAAAATTCCTAAAAAATACCCAATCGGTATAAGAACTAAAATCGCAGGCCATAAGCGATACAACAATGTCTTAAACCGAATGGCTATGACAGGTACAGAAGTAAATAAAACAAAAACTACAAATATAAAAATAAATTTTAATGTATGTTTTTGTTCTGGGAAAAAAATCAGGCTATATGTCGCCCAGATACCGGAAAAAATTAATGGAAATGAAATCAAATTCCAAAACCATTTAGAATTATTCTCTTTAATTAAAAAATAAACTGAAATGGCTAAAGGAACGAAAAATAAAACTGTGAGTTCATAACGAGTCCATTGGGCGCACATGAATAGGAAAGACGATAAAAACAGTATATCCGGTCGTTTTTTACGGTATGCGATAAACCAATATGTATTAGCCGCAAAAAAATAGAGACCCGCTTGTAAATTATTTAAGTATAAGAATGAATGCCACCAAATCATTGGAGAAGTGGCTAATAATAAAAGAATTATTAAAGCATGTTTTTGATGAATAAATCTCCTTATGAGCGAATAAAATATGCCAAGAAAACTTATATAAAAAAAGGATTGCGTCAATTTGTGGAATGGACTGCCAAACAAATTCCAATAAGAGGAAATCATGTGAAAACCCAAGGTTCGGTTCTGGTCCTCTACAAACGTTCCATTATGAAAAGCCATAATATTGGACTCTTGAAGGGTTACCTGTCCTAGAGCTTTGTAATAAATACCATCTGGAGTTAATACGGGATAAAAAAGATTAAAAATAATTGACGGTAAAATCAGCAATCCGATTAATAGAATAGGACCGTTAAACTTTAGTTCTGGTACAAGCCAGGATTTTAATCGATCGCTTTTTGAAGCTAATTTAAAAAGAACAAATAAGGAAAAAGCTTGGAAAAATAAAAAAGGAATTGGATGAACCCTAATTTTAAAGCAAAGAGCTATCCAAATAGACCAAGTGGTAAGAGCAATCCCTATGGGGAATGCTAAAGACAAGCGTTCTGGTATAGGCAAGTCTTTACTAAAAATTCCAGATAGCAGATAACCGGAAATCAGAGTAAAACATAAACTAATTAATATCATCCCGCATATCAGTCGACAAAGATTTTTTCTCCATTTTTCATGGCTTCCATAAGGGTTTCAGAAACATCTTCGCGAAGTAACCAAGATGGAAGCCCTTCGCCTTTTAATAATAAGTCTCTTACTTTGGTACCGCTTATTTTAAAAACTTCAGAAGGCGTTTTATCTTCTACAAAATGATGAGATTTTGTTTCGGGAGAATAAGCCACTTCGCCATAGAAAACAGGAATGATTCCAATATCGCCGATAGTCTCGAATAGCTTAGATACTGCATCGGGAGCGTAAAAATCCTTAACTCCGGTATGATCTCGTCCTAGGACAAAATGGGAACAACCAAAGTTTTTTCTACAAAGAGCGGTGAATACAGCTTCTCGCGGTCCCGCATACCTTGAATAAGATGAAAACGCTCCAATTAAAACCTTATTTTTTGGGTACAAGTTATAATCAACCATCGCTTGATAAGCGCGTAAAACGATTTCGCCATGAAAATCGCTTTTCTTTTTAGGGCCGATGGCAGGACTAACAAATAAGCCGTCGCAATGATAATCTTCCAAGGCTTTCAATTGGATAAACTCATGACCTTTATGAATAACATTGCGGGTGTGAAAACCGACTATGCGAAACCAGTTTTTATGCTCAAAAATAACGCGAGTGTCTTTTGGTTTTAAAATATAGGGTTTAATCGCTCCAGGTTTGGAAAGTCTCTTAACTAATTCAATCTTACCCCCTAAAAATACATTGCCTCCCGCTATTAATTGGGAAACTCCGGGATGATCTTTTGAAGTTGTCCCAAACATTTTTTTTGCAAACTGTTTGAGGTCTAGCTCAAAAATATCTTCTACGTTTAAAGTTGCAAATCGCTCTCCTGATATTTCATGGGTAAGGGCTATGACATTCCCTTTTTGGAATCGATTGGCGCCGGATCCTGGAATTTGGAGATAAATGGGAAGCGTCCATACATCCCCATTGGGTAATTTATATTTATCTAATACAGACTCTATTTCATCTTGCGTCATAAACCCTTGCAGAGGAGAGTACACTCCATCGGCTATCTGTTCGCAATCCAATAAAACCCGTTCTCCAACTTTTAATTCGGGAAGTCTTTCAATTTCCTCTAAATTGTTAGTTTCAGAAATTCTGTTTATCAAAACTCCGCCATGAGGTTCAATCAATAATGACTGTTGATCAATACGCTTTATATCCATTCCAAAACGGGAATAATTCTCATATTGCCCAATAAGCCTAGAAATCATGCTAATGCAGCCTATCGGGTTTACTCCTATTGCCGTTTCCGCCGCTAAAACAAGCCCATCGGCTCCGTCTAAAAGAGTATTGAAAACGTCATTAACCTCGGCTCGAGTTGGTTTTGCCTGGGTCACCATGGTTTCAAGAAGATTGGTGGCTACGTAAACTTTTGCATTTCTTTTTTTTGCGGTTTCGATAATATACTTTTGTAATAAAGGAATGGTTTCAATAGGCTTTTCTCTCGATAAATCGCCTCGATCAATTAGAACCGCATCCGATTCGCTTGCGATAGCGTCCGCATTGGAAACGCCAGAAGAATTTTCTATTTTTGAAATAATAAAACTATCTTCACCTGTCAACTTACGAATAAGTTGAACGTCTTCGACCCTTGAAGCGAATGAAAGCGCAAAATGTTTAATCCCAAAATTTTTAGCGATTTTGATCGCCTCTTTATCTTTTGAAGAGAGAGGCTCCATTAAAATAGGTCTATTAACCGAAACGGCTTTATTGCTACCCATTATTCCTTCGGTAACTATTTTTGCTCGTATTTGTCCTGGCTGTTTATCAATCACTTGTACCAAAACACTATTAAAGTCAATGGCAATAAGATCGGAAGTTTGAATTTGATCGACCGCGACAGACGGGAAAAAAGTAATTTGTTGAGCGTTTCCAGGAATTTTTTTATCGTAGATATTTAAATAACTTCCTTCCGAAAGAAACACTTCGCCGCCAATTACTTTACTCGTTCTTACCTGAGCGCCTTCGGTATCTATGCAAATGGGTTTAGGTGTAGCGTTTTGAATAAGAGTTATCACTTCCGATAATTGGTTGATCGCGGTGTGGGATAAATTAATACGCAACAAATTGACAGGAAGGTCGTTTAATCGTTCTAACACAGTCTTCTTTAGAGAAGCCGGTCCAAGGGTACAAAGGATTTCCAAACTCATAATTTAAAAAATATTTCCAAAAGGGAAGGAATTAAGAAGGGAATAAATTGAAAAGAAAATTTATCAATTAATCAAAATAATCTCTTCAGTTCATCCATTGTCGAATGTGATCCATTAACTTGCGGACGCTTTCTTCAATCGCTTGATTGGCGGTATCTATAATAAGGTCGGGGTTTTCAGGCGCTTCATAAACATTTTTTTTTGAAAATCCAATCAAATTGTCTATCTTACCTTCCAGGCTTTTTTGATACAACCCCTTGCTATCTCTTTTTATCAATATATCCAAAGGAGCTTCAATATATATTTCAAAAAACTTAACGCCAATAGTTTTTCTAGCTTTTTCTCTTGAAATTTTATACGGAGAAATAATTGGGACAATGATGACGTCAAAATCTGGCATTTTTTGAACGCAAAGCTCCGCGATCAATCGATTATTCTCCATGATATCTTCCTTAGAAAAGGAAAGATGTTTGTGTAAACTTCCACGTATAGCGTCGCCATCTAATATTAATGGTTTTAGGTTATTTTTAAGCAACCGAGTCGAAGTGTTTTCAGCAATCGTCGTTTTGCCAACCCCCGACATTCCTGTAAACCATAAAACTAGAGAAGAATTTGCCATGCTTTTCAAATTTTAACTTATCATTTTAGTTTCGTTTGCCATTCTGGCTCTCGTCCATACTCCAATTGGCCCATTACATCGCCACAAATTTCTTGATATTGATCGATTTTTTGTTGAGGCCAATCTTTCCACTTTGGAAAAGTGTTTTTACGCGATTCATGAAACTTTGCAGTTTTTAATTCTCCGTCATATTTAAAGTTTAATTTAGTACCGTTAGGAAAACTCGTTAAATACTGCAACAAACTCGTCATTTCTTCTAAATGTCTTGATTTGTCAAAAAGGGTTTCATATTTAATAATTTTTGAATTTGAGTTTTTGGACAAAGTCTCCAAAGCATATTGAGTATGTTTACGCCAATACCAACATAGCTTTTGAAACCGTGTAAAAGATTCCCAACGATCGCTAAAGGGATCGCCCACACATCTTTTAGCCGACGCTCTACTTCCTGGAAAAAAACGAACCGGGTCTCCAATAGAATAGGGCGCAAAATACCCATTACTTGAAGATCGAACCCAATCCCTGCCATCTCTAATAATAAAGACAGTTTTGGAATTTGGAAACACTTTTGGGATAATATCTATTAACCCTACTATTTGAAGGTTGCATTCCGCATAAACGGAATGTTCAAGTCCTGATAAAAACTGGTTTCTAAAATTAAATAAAAGTTTCGAAGCTTTCGATTCGGAAATTTTACCCATTTGTCTCGCGGCTGATAGTCCTCTTGGGTTTCCTAAAGGCGTTAGCTTGCCTAACGTCATATTAAGCAAACCAAAATCTCTTATTTTTCGAGCAAACTGAGGGTAATTTTTTTTAAAATCAATGATGACAGAATCAAGCCTCCAAACATCAGGTTCCTGATCTGAATAGCAGTCTGGTATGGCGAGTTCAATCAACTCGGATATAAAGCGGGTAGCAGTCCTTCCTGCCGAGGTCACAAAAATACAAGGTTTTTCTATTGTGCATGTGGACATTTAACTAGAAACCCTGTAAACAAAAATCCTAATAAAGAGGAAAATTAAAATAAATGATTTTTTCTAGGATGGATATGAAGAAAGTGTTGAAGAAATAAAATATTACTAATGAAGAGGAATAACTATAAAAATTAAAAGGATTATTCCTCCAGCCCAAATAACCTCATATAGTAAGAAAAGGAGTCTTTTACGGTGATGATCCCGACAATTTCCCCACCATCTGTAATGGTAAGGTGCCTTGTGTTATTGTCAGTCATAAACTCAATACCCTGTAAAACATGTTGGTGCCTATCCATCGTATAAATTGGGACGTTCATTATTTCAGAAATTGGAGTTTCATTAGACAAACCAGATCCAACTACTTTTCTTGTAAAATCTCTTTCGGTAACAATTCCCGTAAACTCACCATCTACTTTAATTAGAATTGCGCTAACGCCTTCTGCTTCCATTAATTTTGCGGCGGCTTGAACTGTCTCCTTTGAGTCAATACTCGTAACAGGAGATTTCATATAATCGCCTAAATGTTCTTTGGGCTCCTCAGACATTATTGCCTCCTACTTTTTTATCTAATAATCTAAACTACTATATTAGTAAATCTAAAATTTAATTCCTATTTTGAAATAAAATTTTATTAAAATCTTACTATAAAATATTTTACCCCTTAATCAAAGGGATGATTTCAGTTTTAACAGTTTCGTCACACAATTGCAATAAACCAACCGTAATTGGTAAATCGAACCTTTTTGGCCCTGCGCTACCTGGGTTGAAGTATAGGGTTTTGCCTACTCGTTGGCTAAGGGGTTTATGAGAATGGCCAAAAATAACGATATTTTGTATTTTAACGTTATCCTCTTCATGCGGCGCTGGAATATCTTTAACTATATGTTTGATTAGAATATTCTTTTCGTATAACTTAAAACTTAATTGTTCTTTATATTTTGAAGGTAACCCCCAATCGTTATTGCCCAAAACAGCTTTAACAGGAGCCAACGATTCTAATTCAATCAAAACATCTTGATCGCCAATATCTCCAGCGTGAGCTATTAAATCCACTCCTTCAAAAACACTAAACACTTCCGATCTTACCAAATTATGCGTGTCTGATATTACCCCAATTCTCACAAAGTCCTTTGAAACCCCTAAAGATAAACTTTTTATTAATTTGATTACTTTTTCAATTTGGTAAACTTTGAGCCTTCTAAAGTCAGGTTATACATCAAACCTTTTTGACCAAAAACAAAAGCAACGATGGGATCTTTAACATTAGTCGTATCTAGCGAATCGCCCACTCCTAGAGTAACTAAAGCGACAGAACCATCGACGCCAGCTTTCCAGCCTTCACTATTTCTGAACTCATTTAAAGCTTTATTTTCCATAAAAACTAGGATGACTGTTTTTGCTTGAGCCCCAAACTGAAATCCGAAAGAAGCGGCTATAGTGCTGTAATAATCGACAGTTTTGTTATTTATCCTAAGTGCGCCTTCCCCATACTCGCCACCAATTCCAAACCCCGCTTTTATTACCTGTGGAAAAATCAAAGTTCCTTTAGATCCTTTTAAAAAGGATTCAGCGCCAGGGACTTCTTTATAAAAACTTTTCAAAGCTTCATTAACGCCAATTTCAATTTCCTTAACTGATGCAGCATAGGCTGAATTGATTTGAGCTAAAAAAAATAAACCAATAAATAAAAAGAAGGAAAATGAATAAAAAACTTTCTTTGAACTATATTCTTTAAAAGTACTCAATATTTTATCATCCAGAAATTTTAATAATATAAAGTAATGAACCTAAGCTTATAAAATAACTATTCCTCTTTTAATTTATGTTCGATTTCTTTTCTTTGTTCAATTTCGTTTTTCAGGTTTTCATTGGCTTTAATAAGTTCTTCTGTCTTTTCCTCAACCATTTTTTCCAGGTTACCCATATACATTTTTAATTTTTGTTCTGCTTTTCTTGTTTGGCGAACTTCTGATTTTAATTGTTCGTTCGCTTTAATAAGATCGACAGTCCGTTCTTCAACAACTTCTTCTAAATAACCGCTATATTTTTTTAATTTATGCAAAGCCTTTTTAAGCTTTAAATGGGTTTGGACCCTGGCTAACACTTCTTCTTGTCTAAATGGCTTTGTAATGTAATCTACGGCCCCTAAAGAAAAGCCTTTTAGCATATCTTCAGTTTCTGTTTTCGCTGTAATAAATAATATGGGGACGTTTACCATATTTTCAAACGATTTTAATCGTTTACAAGTTTCAAAACCGTCAATTCCGTTAGGCATCATGACATCTAATAAAATCAGGTCTATTGGATTCTTTTCAACAATTTTAAGGGCTATTTCTCCACTTGGCGCTGCGAAAATCGTATACTTTTCAATTTCTAGAGTTTTTCGCAAAACATCGATATTCATTGGAGTGTCATCAACTAACAGAATAGAGCTACCCACTAAATCTTCATTATTCATGTTATGTCCTAATTAGTTTTCCAATTTATTTAATTATTTTGGAACAAGACTTAAAAAAGATAATGAACCTCAATCGACCAATCCCATTAAAGTCTTCTAATTTATTTGCTTTCCACTCCTAATTAATGCATCGCTATTTAAGAGAGGCCTAAAATTTATTACTTTCAGCTTAAACCAATAAGTACTTGAAAAATTATGATTTAAATTTTACTACATTATTCGGGAAATAAAAGAAAAACAAAAAAAAGGAAGGAAAATTCATTAAAACATTTTGGGTGTCGTTTTTTAAAATTTAATAACTTTAACTATAACCCATGCTTGGCAAGATACTCATTATAATGTTTTTCATAAAGCACATCCCATTCAGAGGTTCCTTCTCTTAGAGGCTTGCTGGTATATGATGACAGTATTTTTCTAACTTCAATTTCAGCTTGATCGTCAATTTTTAATTCGTCCAAAAATATTCTCATGACTTCTAGTCGAATTTCATTAAGTGGAACTTTATAATCGAAATCGTCCATTTCATCAAAATTCTTCACGATTAATGAACTGATATGATTAACTTTATCTCTACTAAGTTTCATTAAGTTTTCAATTTTATAAGATTAAAGAATTAAACCTCGTTCTCGAACAAGCTTTGACTTAACCATTTGAAATACTCGGCCATAATCCATCATGCTGCGTTCGTATTCTTGAGTTTTTGCTTCCAACAGAGTTTTTACCTCTTCATTTAATTGATCTTCCACCATAAGATCTTTTGTCATGATAGAATTAATAACCACTGATAATTTTTCTGGCGGTTCTTCCCAAATAATCAAATCGCTTTTCAACAATTCATTCGCAATTCTATGGGAAATTCTATCCACTAGTTTTTGAGTTAATCTCATAATAAATTTACTTTCCAATTACTAAATGTTTTACTTTTTTCTATTTAGAAAGCGGGAGACGGGGCTTGAACCCGCGACATTCAGCTTGGGAAGTTGACGCTCTGTCAAATGAGCTACTCCCGCCTTGAATTTCAAGGTTCAAACCAATAATTCGGATTCCCCCAATAAGCATAAAATTTTTTAAAAAAATTCCCCAAAACCAAACTTTTAATTGATTTTTGGGAATTTAATTATCCAATATTTCCCAAAGCGAATCAAATATTTCTAGCTAATTAAGTTATCCCTAGTTATAATCCCCTCTTTTATCAAGAGGTATTTAAATTTTTAGTAAGAATAACCTCGCTGATTTAATTTATTGTATAATTGTTTATTTAAAAGACGAAAAAAGCTTTTTTATAATTAGATATTTAGAACTCTTCTAATTAAGTTTTCATAAATTTCCGAGAGAACCCGTGGTACAAACAGTTAAGTTTACCCAGCAAGTCCCTATTAGCTCCCATCTTAAAGAATTAAAGGATCGTTTTATCATTGTTGGAGGAGTTGTCCTCTTTTTTCTGGGAGTATGTTTTTATTTTCGTGACTTTTTACTTGAATGGCTTCAAAGGCCAATTCCGACCCAATTTAAAGATTTAACTTTTATTTCCCCAACAGAACCATTCTTTACAGCAATAAAAGTAGCTTTAATGGGTTCGCTATTTATTTCCATGCCAGTAATTTTATTTCATATCTGGAAATTTATAGCTCCTGGACTTAAGGTACGCGAAAAGAAAATAACTATGCTTTTTGTTCTTTCTGGAACGGCTTTTTTTCTTTTTGGCGGGGTATTTTGTTATTTCCTTGTTTTGCCTTTAGGACTGAAATTCCTTCTTTTATTTGGTTCCACTTATTGGAAAATGGAGGTAACGATTGGCCTTTATTATTCCTTTACTTTAAAACTTATTTTAGCTTTTGCTTTTGCTTTTCAAACCCCATTAATTTTAGTTTTCATGACTAAACTTGGGATTATTAGTACGGTTAAAATGAGGCTTTATCGGAAATGGGCATTTTTAGGATGCTTTGTCTTATCTGCTGTTTTAACTCCTCCTGATGTCATAACTCAAGTATTACTAGCGGTTCCTTTATATGGACTATATGAATTTGGAATTTTTGTTTCCTATTTCTTTGAGGACCCAAAAAATCGCGAAGAAGCGGTAAGGCACATCATGGCTCAAAGAGAAGCCAAAAAAGCCGCCAAAGAGAAAAAAGCAAAACCAGCTCAAAAAAAACGAACAAAAAAAACAGCTACAGGATAATTAAAAATAGATTAAAGTCTTACATTTGATTAATCAATGTAAGCAATGGTAATAATTGGGAAAATTGGTTTAACAAAAGCTCTTTGGTTAAAACCGAAAACAGCTGAAACAAAATGGCCGGTAGCATGGACCCTGTCAAACCGAATAAAGCGGAGCAGATTAATCCCGTTCCAAATAAACCTAAAGCTAATTTTAAATTTAAAAGGGAAAATAAAATAGCCGACAGATAAACTGCCAAAATCAAATTAAAACGTTTTATCAAGGGTTGAGCAAATACGGCTAAAAAAACTATTTGATCTATAACTGAAAAAACTATACTTTTGATCCAGTGGACAAGTTCAGAATAGCGGCCAATTATTGGATAAACCGGTTTCTCAACTATAAAGTTTTTCTCGCTTACTCCTGTTAAGCTAAATAAATAACTTAAGATCAGAAGCGTTATAATCAGTAAGCTTCCTAATCCCAAACCAATAAAAAAATTTCGAAAAAAAATCTTTCTAGTATCAAATTCTCGACTTAGTCTTATTTTTTTTAAATAAATTAGGAAAACAAAGGCTAATAAAGAAAAGCTCTCAAAATAAAAATTTGACCAAGGATTTGAAGAACTGAAAAGAAACTTCCAAAAAGGAATAAATAAAAAAAAATATAGAATTAAAACTAAAATGGAAAGCTTAAAACTTATTAAGGAGGGAAGTTCAATCCGCAAAATGAGCGTTAGGTTCTAAATTTAAGCTTTATTTCCAGAAACGTGACTTGGAACTCTTTTTTTACCAGGAAATTGTTTAACTCCGGAGATAGAAGGGGCCGTTTTTGAATTAAAGGAATGACCGCTAATATTTGCCCAATTGCTTGGATTCGGATTTAAAAACAGTTTTCCACTAAAATGAATGGGCCTTGAGTTAGATTGGATCATTTGGTCCAATCTAATCTTTTCTTGGCTTCCAGCTATTTCTCTCTTTAAAAAAGCAGAGTTAAAATAGAATCCGCCAAAAATTACTAGCGACATTACTGTGGCTTCTATAAAAACATTCTTCCACATTTTAAAAAACCTTTGTTTTGATTAGGTTTATTATAAAACATTAATTTCATTAATCAATATAAAATTTTTAAATTTATCTTCGAAACTAATTGAATTTTCAACAATTGTAGGTAATTTATTGAGGTTGACATGCGAAATCATATTTTTTACTATCGAATTTCAAAAATTTCATCCGACCAATTAAGATTCTTACTTTACCCCCCAAATGGCTTTGAAGGTTTTAGGGATATCTATTAACTAGGCGCTAAAAATTATTCAACTATGATAAAAATTGCCATTGGCTCTGACCACGCAGGCTTTGAGCTAAAACAATCTGTCCAAATCCTTTTAAATAAAAGAAAAATTGAGATTATCGATTTTGGTCCCAATGGTCCTGATTCTGTAGATTATCCCGACTACGGCCAAATGGTAGCCCAATCAATAGTGAGTAAAGAATCCCATAGCGGCATCGTTATTTGCGGTACAGGCTTGGGAATGAGTATTGTGGTCAACCGTTTTCCAGGAATCCGAGGGACACTATGTTCCGACGTTCTTTCCGCTAAAATGAGCAGACAACACAATGACTCTAATCTATTGGTTTTAGCGGGTAGAATGATAGGTATAACGCTTGCCGATGAAATTGTACAAACCTGGTTAGATACGCCTTTTGAAGGCGGACGTCATCAAAGACGCTTAGATAAAATCGAAAATGTCCATAATACGAAACAAGGAGAAAAATAAATTGTCCACATTGTCAGAATTTGACCCGGAAATCGCAGCTTCAATCCAAGGAGAAGCCGATCGAGAATCCTTTACTTTGGAAATGATCGCGTCAGAAAACTTTGTTAGTAAACAAGTCATGGAGGCTCAAGGATCTGTCATGACGAATAAATACGCGGAAGGATATCCAGGGAAACGCTATTATGGCGGTTGTAAGTACGTCGATGTGGCTGAAGACTTAGCCATTGAAAGAGCAAAAACAATCTTTGGAGCGGAGCATGTAAACGTTCAACCCCATTCCGGGTCGCAAGCCAACATGGCTGTATATCACACAGTTTTGCAACCAGGCGATACTATTCTAGGGATGAATCTCTCTCATGGAGGACATTTAACGCACGGAAGTCCAGTTAATTTTTCTGGATATTCATATAAAGTAGTTGCTTATGGGGTAAACCAAGAAACTGAACTCATAGACTATGAAGAAGTAGCCAAGCTAGCCAGGGAAAATAAACCCAAAATGATTGTCGTTGGAGCAAGCGCGTATCCTCGGGTTATTGATTCGGTAAAGTTTAGAGAAATTGCGGATGAAGTAGGCGCAAAAATAATGACCGACATTGCGCATCCAGCAGGTTTAGTCGCCGCCAAACTATATCCTTCACCCGTTCCATATTCAGACTTTGTCACTACGACAACGCATAAAACTCTTCGCGGTCCCCGGGGAGGCATGATTCTTTGCAAAGCGGAATATGCCAAAGAAGTTAATAAACGAATTTTTCCAGGGATTCAAGGCGGTCCATTAATGCATGTTATAGCCGCAAAAGCGGTGGCTTTTAAAGAAGCTCTACACGAAAGTTTTATAGACTATCAAAAACAAGTCATAACTAACGCCAAAGCTTTAGCGGATCACTTATCTAAAAATGGGTTTAAACTCGTAAGCGGAGGAACAGATACCCACCTGATGCTGGTCGACCTTAGACCTCAGGACATCACCGGTAAGGAAGCCGAAGAAGCTTTAGATTTTGCCGGAATAACCGTCAATAAAAATACAGTTCCGTTTGAAACCCGAAGTCCATTTGTCACTTCTGGCATCAGAATTGGAACCGCCGCTTTGACGACTAGAGGGATGAAAGAAAAAGAAATGCAAATTATTGGGAATTGGATAATTGATATTCTTCAAAACATCAAAGATGAATCCTTTCTAAAGAAAACTAGAGAAAATATAAAAGAACTTTGTGTTCAGTTTCCCTTTGATCACTAAAAAACTCTTATATCTAACCTTTATATTTTTTCTTGAGTTATATTGTCATTGCAATATAAAAACTAAGCCGAGATCATTTCATGAAATGTCCTAGTTGCGGGAATATGGAGAATAAAGTCATTGATTCCCGTATGAATAGAGAAGGCGACTTAATTCGGAGGCGTAGAGAATGTCTTCAATGTAACGATCGTTTTACGACTTACGAGAGGATCGAATTGAACATGCCTCTTGTTATTAAAAAAGATGGAAGACGAGAATCCTTTGATAGAACTAAGATACTTTCTGGCGTTAAAAAAGCCTGTGAAAAAAGACCGATAAGTTTAGAGAAAATGGAAGACCTTGTCGCTTTAGTTGAAAAATATTTTCAAGAAAGCGGCGAAAAAGAGGTTTCCGCAGTCAATATTGGAGAAAAAGTTGTTCGGGAGATATATTCCTTAGACGATGTTGCGTATGTTCGATTTGCTTCTGTTTATCGTTCATTTAAAGACGTCAACGAATTTATGAACGAACTCCAGGATATCCTAAAACACAAACAAATAGGCGATCCATAAACAATAAAAATAAACGAGAGTTAATAATTTTTTTTCGTCGATTAAATAATTTAGAATCTATTTTAGCCTATAAATTAGCTTAATCGGCCTTTTCTATTTACAACTTTTGATAATACATTCCGCTTATATTGACCACCCGTCATAGAAAAAATAAAGTTTTACTCCAAATAGCCTCCCTGGTAATTCTTTTTTTAACCATTCTTTATCCATTTTTTAATATACCTATACTTGGGGACGAGGCGGCATCGTTCCTAATGAATTTTGATTACCCTCTAAAAACTTTACTTTTTTCCTACACGGGACCTAGCAATCACAACTTTTTTATTATTTTTTCCAAAATTTGTGTAGCTTTATTTGGAGAAAGCGAATTTAGTTTTCGGTTACCTGTCATCTTTGCCGGAATCTTAGCAATTCCGCTTATTTATAAGATATCTTTCCAAATTTCAAAGTGTATTTTTACGGCCTTTATTTCCTCTCTCCTGTTAACGCTTTCATTTCCTCATCTAAAGTTTTCTACAGATGGCCGGGGTCATGGTCTTTCATTGACCTTGGGTTTAATACTAACGATCGTTGTTTTCAATTTATTGAAAAAGAAAAGAGATTTCCTATGGGGGGTTACGTTAGTTGTATTTGGGATTTGTTTTGTTTTGACTGTCCCCAGTAACGTCTACTTTTTAGCGTCATTAGGAACCTATTTCGCTATTCAAACTTATATAAACAGACCCAAAAACTCTTCTTTTAAAAACTGGATTTACGATTTAGCCCCATTTTTTATTTTACTTTTTTGCGTGAGCGCTTATTTTTTTATTATTTTTGAAGACCTTAAAATAGGGATCGTTACCGCAGGAAATTATCATAGGTTGTTCCACGGTGGCGATAACCTAAATATGAGTTTGGATAGAATAAAAGAAATCTTTCTTTTATTCGTTTCCCCTTGGGGCTCATGGTTATATTTATTGGTTTTGGTCGGATGTTTTAGCTGGCGCAAAAATAGGCCAATTGGAATACTCTATCTATGTCTATTCGTTCCGCCTTTCATATTGATGTCTATTTCAGGAGTAATGGGGCCGGGAAGGATTTATCTGTACTGGCTTCCTTTTATTCTGATTTTAGGGGCTCATGGGATTTCTAAGTTAACTTCGTTAATAACCCAGTTTGCCCCTTCAATCAATCGTTCTTGTATATTCGCTTTATTTGCCGTAGGTTTGACGACTCAACCTTTCTTTAAGTTTAAAACCTATTACTATTCCGAAAATAAAATCAAGGGAGCCCTTATATCCGATGCAATTCAAACTTTAAATCTTATTAAAAAAGAGTCTTCGGATTTTGACCTTATTGTTATTCCATATAAAGATAGGGTTTTACGCCGCTATTTAGGAAGAGAAGTTTCTGACCGGATGCTTAATATTATAAAAAATAACAAAATACAGAATATAACCTTCATTGGCCATAAATCTATTCCTCCCAATAAAATACCTTTTGCAGATTGTCAGACCGAATGTTCGTGGTTAAAAGAAAAACATTTCCAGAAAGTCTCAGAAATCGGTCAGCTAAGCATTCATAAACTTTCATCCAAAATAAACAAGCATTTATCCATTCATAAAGATCCGGATTATGAGAGCGTTTTAGCTTTTCAATACGATGCAGAAACAATTGTTGGCAGTGAATCAATCGCAAAGCAGTATACGAAGAATTATCTTCAAATAAATAGGCAAATAAAACCCCATATTGTCGGTAAAACCTCATTGAAGATCGAAAAATCTAATCTTTATAAAAATAAACCTATGTATATATTTTCGCCGGTTGCTAAGATGATTAAAACGCTTTCGGATGACAGTTATTCTCTTTTTGTCTTTGCAACGCGGTTTAAATTCAACGATAGCTCATTCGCAAATCTAGTTTCGCTTAAACAACCTAATGCTCCTTCGGCTTTCTTAAACACCTATCAAGGGGTTTTTCTTGAAGACAAGGAAGGAAAACTATTTTGGAAAAGAGTACATCCATTTTCGCATTATTTGGCAAATTCAATGGGTAAAAATAAAATGGATTCAAATTTTTACTGGCAAATCCACTTTTCTTTGTCTCCTTTAAAAAAAGATATTCATCAATTTTTAGTGGGTTTTCGGTTAATGGAAAAATCAAGTTATTTTGACGGTTTTCAATCGTATCTCCTTCATCCATAATGAATTTTGAATTGAAATATTTTTAATCGTTATGAATAAAAATAACAGAATGCGACTGTTGCTTTTATTCAAATAAGGTAAACTAAACCCTTCAAATTGAATCGTTGATTACAAAATGTTAGGATGATTCAATTTTCTCCTACCTATGCCGCCATGGAACAAGTTGCCTACAACATTTCATTATTTAGCTATTTCACTGCATCGCTCGGCTATTTTATTTATTTAATATATCGAAAACATCCTGTATCTATTTTCTCAAGTTGTGCGGTAGGTATCGGGGCTATTAGTCAAACCATTTTTATGGCCATTCGGTCTGGTCATACAGGACATGGTCCTTACACAAACTCGTTTGAAGTCGCCTTTTTCTGTTCCTGGATGATTGTTCTCGCTTACTTTTTTGCCGAATGGAAATACAAAATTAAAGATTTAGGAGCGTTTGTTATCCCTCTAGCGTTTTTAATTCTTCTATATTCCTTTTTTTTAGCGCAAGAGGGGAACCAAGCGCCCACCGGCCAAATAAAAATTTGGATGACGCTCCATAGATCTCTTTCAATAGTGGGTTATGCCGCTTTTTCTATGGCTTTTGTGGCTGGCGTCATGTATCTTATTCAAGAAAACCAATTGAAAAATAAAAAGTTAGGCATTATGTACTTCAGAATGCCTTCTCTTGAATTATTAGACAAATTCAACTTTACAGTCATTACCCTGGGTTTTCCTTTGTTCACTTTAGGGTTCATGACTGGAACTTTAGCTAATTCTAAAATCAAGGACGCCATATTTTCTTGGGATATTGTGAAAACTTGGCCTTTGGTGTTATGCTGGCTGGTTTACGGCCTTATATTTTTTGGAAGACTGCTTAAAGGGTGGCGAGGAAAGAAAGCCGCTCAAGGAGCAATTTTGGGTTTTATTTCGGTAATTCTCACTTTTGTTCTTCATGTATAGTTTTATTAAGAAGATATCAATTAATTAGACATTTGGTATGCCTTTATCTAGCTTAGTAATGGTTGGGGTAAATCACAAGAGCACCCCCGTAGAAATTCGAGAGAAATTGGCATTTTCTCAAGGGAAAATTGAAGAGTCCTTGGAGAGAATTACCGAAATCCCAGAAATTATCGAGCATATAATTGTTTCCACTTGCAACCGAGTAGAAATATACGCCCGTGTTGAAGATATTGATTTGGGTATTAAGCGGTTAAAAGAATTTATTTGCTCCTCGCATGAAGTTCCCTTAGAGGAATTAGATGGCTATTTTTATAGTCATCGCAGTAACCAAATGGTAGAGCATTTATTTAAAGTTTCTTCTAGCCTAGATTCAATGGTTGTTGGCGAACCTCAAATATTAGGCCAAGTAAAAGACGCTTACGAAAATGCTCGTACATTAAACGCTACAGGGTCCGTATTAAATCAGTTATTTGAAAAAGCTTTTAATGTTGCCAAGCGGGTTCGCGAAGAAACGGGAATTGCCGAAAATGCCGTTTCTATTAGCTATGCCGCCGTTGAATTAGCCAGGAAGATATTTGAAGATTTAGAAAACCATACGGTAATGCTTATAGGAACAGGTGAAATGGCTGAAATTGCCGCAAAACACCTAATTTCTTATGGCGTTAAAACGGTTTATGTGGTTTCCAGGACCTATGAAAGGGCGGCCGGCCTAGCAAAAACTTTAAACGGGTGTGCGCTTGCATTCGACGAACTGGAAAAGGAAATGCACCGTGCAGACATAGTTATTACTTCAACAGGAGCGCCAAGGTTTATTATCGATAAAGAGTTGGTAGAAAAGGTCATTCAGGAAAGAAAACACAATCCCATGTTTTTCATCGATATCGCTGTTCCAAGAGATATTGAACCGGAGGTAAATACGTTGGAAGACGTTTATTTATACGACATAGACGATCTCCAAGCAGTTGTCACAGCCAATTTAAAAGAAAGAGAAAAAGAAGCGGAAAGCGCGTTAGAAATTGTCACAAATGAGGTTTCAAAGTTTACCGACTGGATGGGAGCTTTGGACGCTGTTCCTACCATTGTAGAAATTCGAAACAGAGCCGAAAGGATTCGAATTGCGGAAATCAACAAAACTCTAAAAAAAATGGAGCATCTTTCAGAAGAAGATATTATCAATATAGAATATCTTACGACCTCTATTATCAATAAAATCCTCCACAAACCAACCGTCAATCTAAAAAAGAAAGTTTTATCTAAAGATGGTCGAGACTTTCTTCATTCGATACGCCAACTCTTTCATTTAGACGACTAAAAAGCATGCTAGAAATAGAAAAAATTCGCCTCGGAACCCGAGGCAGCCCTCTCGCTTTGTGGCAAGCCAATTGGATAAAAAACCAATTGGAAGAAACTCACGAAGGGTTAAAAGTCGAATTGACCATTATTAAAACCACTGGTGACAAAATTCAAGACACTCCATTGGCCAAAATAGGAGGAAAGGGGCTTTTTTTAAAAGAAATAGAAGACGCTCTTTTAAAAAACAAAATTGATATAGCCGTTCATAGTATGAAAGACGTGCCCGTTCAATTACCCAGAAGGTTATGTATTGCCTCTTTTACTGAAAGAGAAGATCCCAGGGACGCGCTAATTTCAAAAAATGGAATTAAACTTGCCGATATGCCACAAAATGCCAAGATTGGCACGGGCAGTATGCGACGACAAACCCAATTGTTAAATTATCGGCCCGATTTTGAAATTGTTCCGTTACGAGGGAACATCGATACTCGAATAAAAAAATTAGAAACCGAAGGATTAGACGGTATCATTCTAGCTTCGGCCGGTTTAATAAGAATGGGTTGGGCCGATCAAATTACCGAATATATAGATACGGAAATACTATTGCCAGCAATTGGCCAGGGCGCTGTAGGAATAGAAACAAGAAATTTTGATATAGACGTTATAGAAGCTGTTGTCGCGTTAGACCACGAAGACACCAACTATGCGCTAGAAGCCGAAAGGGCTTTCCTCAGAGTTTTAGAAGGAGGATGCCAAGTCCCAATCGGCGGTTATGCAACCATTCAAGAAAATCAACTGACTTTAAAAGGTCTTGTGGGCGATTTAAGCGGTAAGAAAATTATTAAGTCGGAAAAAATTGGATTGATTGAAAACGCAGAATATATTGGCCAAGATCTTGGCAAAGAAATTCTCGCTATGGGCGCCGATAAAATTCTTAAAGAAGTTTATAGTTCTTAGATAGTTTTGAGACTTTCTTAATTTTTTTACGTAAATTTTTCACACAATATACCAACTATTTTTATTTTCCCACCCACAAAGAGTTTCTTCTTTCCACATTATTTTACTTCAATACTAATTTTGAAAATACCTTGAACCTTTAATCAGTTAAAATCTTTGAAGACCACAATAATTTTTTTTCTGATACTATTCGTAAAAGCATTCTTAGCAAAACGATCCATTTATTCGCCCTTAAAGAGCATCTCTTCTTGTAAATCCAAATACTTTAGTACCCACCAAAATGTCCCTAAATATCCAATCAAAAAATATATCCCATCATTTAATTCCCATTACTCTAAACATAAGTAATTGACTCCGATATGCGTGGACGAAGTAGACGATTCAGACATCTGAATTTTAAAGCTTCTACTCTCTTTCCATTGGCCATCTTCTTTTTAGTAATTACTATTTTATGGACATTGGGCGCTTATTCCCCATGGGCTTTATACAGAAACAGCTCTGGCTTAAAAGATTGGTTTCCAGAATTTAAAAGTTTTTTTATTAATAATTCTAAAATGATATTGAAGAACCACTATTTTGGAATTTTAAACGTCCTTTATGCAGAAGAACCTTCTATAAAAAGTAAGATATCATCAATAAACATTTATATTTCTAACAATGATTTAGAGAGCCTTGATAGTAAAAACTTTTTATTTCAACTTGGACTTATCGAAAAAAGACCTAAAATTCAAGGAACCTTTATGACTCACAATAAGGGTACCCTGCCAATTAGTATTAATATACGTGGAAGCGGTAATCATCACCATCAAATTTGGAAACCCTCCATTAGAATACGTTTTAAAAAATCTGGAATTTCAGACGGTTATAGAAACCATATTTTAATTGCGCCTGAAGATGGAATTGGATTAAGAAATTGGCTTTCTACCGAGCTAAGTAAAACCTGGGGAATGCTTAATTATGGTGAACACTTTACTCGTTTGTTTATCAATAATAAATATATGGGGGTTTATACAAGATATTGGCGATTGGGTGAGTCTACTTTTATAAATCAAATGAAAGTTCCGGGACCTATATTAAGATTAGAATTAACCAGCAAAAGAGATTTTTTGAGAGCTAAACAAAATTGGTATATTCCCTCGGCTTGGGACATAAAAGGCGAATCAGAAAATAAAAAGTATACCTTGCTATCGAATCTCACAAAATTAGCGCAAGATATTCATTTGAATTTAAAACCCTTCAGAAAACCTCAAAAAGTAGCCGATCAATTCAATTTGTTAAATGAATATATTGATCGAAATTCTTTCGCAAAATACCTCGCTTTACTTTCGCATGGGTCTGGAGAACATGTAGACGATATCCACAACAATGCTTTTTGGCTGGATGTCCCTTCCGGAAAACTTTCCCCTATTCTTGTAGATATAAATGGTTATGGAATGTTGAACAAAACCAATTTCAAAACACCTATTATTAAAAGGACAGGAGCTTTTGTAGGAGCCTGGTTAAGAGACCCTAGAAACTTAGCGTTATATATAGATAAATTAAACGAATTGATTCTTACTTTTGGAACAATAAAAGAAACAGAGAAACTTATTAAGAATAAATGGAATGAAATTTATCCAGAGTTAGCCGCCGATATTTATTTAAGTAAAATGGGCAACCCAAGAGATTTGATGGCTATACCCAATTTAAATCAAGATTACGAACAACTGGTAAATTTCATTCATTCAAGAATTAACTGGATTAAATCAGAGTTAATAAGGGACAAAATATCAATTGTTTCTATTCAACCAGGCTATTTTGAAATTTTTATTGAAGGTCTTTCTGGATTCAGCGCAAAGAGAAAAGATGGAAACCTAATTCGGTTAATTGGATCTCAACAAAATAAAGTTGAACCGCTTTTACTCCCATCTATTCCCCTTAAAGTAAGAACAAAGGATAAATCACCTCTAAATAAAGCCAACTTCGCGTTGCCAGGAGTAAAAATAATACCAAATGATTTAAAAACCCCTTACGCATTTTATAAAATTCCAGGTAAGCCAAATGACTATAATTTTTACCATCGATTGAATAAGCAAAAGGTAGAATTTTCCACCTCACCAAAATTTTTATTTAATCATAGAAAATTAGCTGGAATTATCCCCTTAAGTTTTCCAAAACAAAATAGTAAACCAGTTGTTATTGGGCCTGGCGAAGTATTTATAAAATCTACTAAAGAATATGGGATTCTTCAGAATGTTACTATAAGGGCGGGAACAAAAATATTTCTTGACTCTAAAGTATCTTTAATTTTTAAAGGTCCCTTAAATATTGAAGGTACAAAATTATTACCGGTTACCATCCGACCTAAAGATCCTAAAAAACCATTTGGGGTAATAGCCATCATTGGTGAAAAAACAAAAGGAAGTAAAATTCATTATTTAGACATTCAAGGTGGCTCCGTTCATCGACGTTATAATTTAGAGTTTACCGGTATGTTTTCCGTTCATGATTGTCCCAATATTGAAATTTCTAACAGCCGTTTTGGAATAAACTTTATCGGTGATGATGCGGTTCATTTAATGCGGTCCAAAACTAAAATCAATAATTCTATTTTTGAAAATGCTCGAAGCGACTCTATGGACTGGGATTTAGTTGATGGAAAGATTTCTGACAGTATTTTTCGAAACTCAGGTAATGACGGTCTTGATTTAAGCATGGGAACGGCACATATTTCCAAAAGTCTTTTTGAAAAAAGTGGCGACAAATGTATTAGTGCCGGTGAGGGAACAAAAACAACAATTGTCGGTTCAAATTTTTACCAATGCAATGTTGGGATAGCGGTAAAGGATCGTTCAAAGGTTGAGCTTACAAACAACCAATTTGCAGAAAACAATATTGCTTACAATTCTTATAGAAAAAAATGGCGCTGGGAAAGAGGAGGAGAAGGCATTTTACAAAACTCCTATTTTATAAATTCAACGCTGGCAGATATTAAAGGCGACAAATTCAGCAAAGTTACCTTTATCGACTTCATTCCAAAAAACATTCGGATCGAAGGTAAGCTTCATTTTTTAAAAAAAAAGAGTAATTAATTCTTTGAAAATATTTAGTTAAATATTTCTAATAAAAAAGACTTTTCCCAGACCTATATCTTATTATTTAATCCGTCTCCAATTCTTTTTTGAAAGTGATGAACTGGTTAAAACATTCGTCATATTTCCGGGTCACTGGAAATTGCGGAAATTCCTTTATTATACTATCCGGTGGACAAAAGAAAATTCCTCTATGCGCCGCTTTAAGCATTCCTGTATCGTTATAAGAATCTCCGGAAGCGATTACTTTAAAATTCAAACCTTTTAATGCTTCGACCGCTTTAGACTTACCGTCTTTTTGCCTCAATTGATAATTAGCGATATTCTTGTTTTCATCGACAACCAAAGAATGACAAAAGAGAGTAGGGTAGCCAAGCTGGGCCATTAATGGCGCTGCAAACTCATAAAAAGTATCCGACAATATTATTATTTGAAATTGTTCTCTTAACTTATTCAAATAATCTTTTGCCCCTGGTAAAGGTTCTATCCCCTTAATAACATCTTGAATATCGTCAAGTTTCAGATTATTCTCGTCCAATATTTTTAACCTGCCTTGCATCAACTCATCGTAGTCGGGTATATCGCGTGTCGTTAATTTTAGTTTTTCGATTCCAGTTTTCTCGGCGAACGCAATCCAAATTTCTGGAACCAACACGCCTTCTAAATCCAAACAAGCTATCATTTAAAACTCCTTCAAAAATCTGTTAAGTATTGCTAAAAATATTGGCTTCCCTAAAGTTTTACGGAAGTTCTTTTAAGCTTTTAGGGTTTGTTTACTTTTTAAATTCCTAATAAAATCCCATTCTTCATTTTTTAACATCCGGGAAACAAAAATAAAACAGAAAACTCCAGCTGTGATGCAAAAAATCAAAACGGATAATTTAACTAATAAAGAATCTGCTGGATTAAACAAAAATTCGTTTAGAAAATAAACGACCAAAGTCATTACTCCAGAGGCTACTATCAGTTTTTGAGTAGACGACCAAATTTTGCTTCCTTCCAATCTTCCTAATCTCTTTTTCAATATATATAAAAGAACCAGGCAATTAAAAATTGCGGCTAAAGACGTCGCAAGCGCCAACCCTGCATGCTTTAGAGGCCCCATTAAAATAAGGTTTAAAACAACATTCAAGAGCATGGAATAGGCGCCAATAATTGCCGGCGTTTTTGCGTCTTGCAAAGAATAAAAACCAGCGGTTAATATCTTCAATCCAGCAAAAGCGCAAAGACCAATGGAATAACATAAAATAGCTTGAGACGTCCCATCGGTAGCCAAACGTAAAAATTCGCCTCTTTCCCATAAAGTGTTTACGATTGGAAATCTTAAAATTATTAATCCACAAGTTGCGGGAATGGTGACAAAAAGAACGAGCCTCACTCCAAATGAAACCGTCTTTGTAAAACTATCAAGATCATTTTTTGCCGCCTGATCTGAAAGAGTAGGCAATATAGCCGCCCCTAAAGCCACTGCAAAAACCCCTAACGGTAGCTGCACCAATCTATTTCCATAATATAAATAAGAGATAGATCCGCCCGGTAAAAGGGAGGCCAACAAAGTATCAATCAAAATATTAATTTCATAAACGGCGACCCCTAAAACTGCCGGCAACATCAGTTTGCCAAACTTAATAATTCCTTGGTGTTTAAAATCAAAAGAAAACTTAAAACGCAAACCTTTTGATCGAGCCAAAGGCCATTGCATGATTATTTGAATAAAACCTCCAACCAATACTCCTATCGCTAAACCCATTACGGGTTGTTCCATTTTAGGAGAAATCCAAATTGCGGAAATAATGATGCAAATATTTAGAAGAACAGGAGCGGCGGCGGGCAAAGCAAAAATCTTTTTTGTGTTTAATATTGCCGTAAAAAAGGCTGATAAACCTATAAAAAATAGAAAGCCTGCCATCCATTCGGTCAAATGAACGGTTAATTGAAATTTATCGGGGTCATCAACAAAACCGGGGGCCAATATAGAAATTAATGGAGAAGCGAAAACATAAATAAATAAACTAACCCCTCCCAGAGTTATACCTAATAATAAAAATAATTTAGAGCAAAACTCCCAACCTTCTTTTTCTTTATCAGTCGCTAAGTATTCGGAAAATACCGGTATAAAAGCGGCAGTCATACCGCCTTCGCCCAAAATTCTTCTTTGAATATTAGGAATCCTAAACGCAACAAAAAAAGCGTCGGCAGCGGCGGAGGATCCAAAGTTCATAGCAATCACTAAATCTCTAATGAATCCAAAGATCCGCGAAAATAAAGTCATCGTGCCGATGGAACCAGCGGCGCGGCTTACTTTTTCATTTTTATCCATGCAGGAAAGCGTTTGGGAGGAGAGATTTAATGGAAGGAGTTTCTAATGAGCTAATACGACTGAAACTCTTTGCTTATAAAGAAAGTATAACAAAATTGAGGAGATCTAGATACTAAAAGAGATTTAAGGGAATCTCTAATAATTCAAAATTTTTACTTGTGGCAACTCGCAAGCCCTTATTTCATAAGGGCTGCTTGTGGCCAAAAACAATTTTTAGAGGTCTCCTAAATTGAATCTACGTAAAGTATTATGAAAAACTTTTAGAAATGTATATCAAATTCAAATTATTATTCAGGCCAGTTTTGAATTCCCTTTGAAATTATTTCTTTTACGACTTTACCAATCATTTCTCCTAACACGGTATGCATTCCACAATAGTTTTCATTGACTTCCCCAGAACCCGCTACGACAACACAATCGGTTCCAGTTCCAGTGGCGGGTTGGTTTGATTTTTTACTCTTAACTCCGGCTTCTATGATCGCAGAGGTTTTGGCCATGGTAGCCAAATGAACAGCTTCGATAAGTCCAGAAACATGGGGTAGGGCATTACAGGAAAGAATTAAGTTAATAGTCCCCGGCTTAATAACCAACGGGTCTGAAGCAACGTCTGCCGAGTCTCCTGCGGTGCGAACATTATTTAATCCAACCGTTGTAATTGCATGGACCCATAAAGAGCCTCTTTGTAAAAAAGCTTCCTGATACCGAGAAACATTTGCGCCTGTTATAAGACCAATAGCGTTATAGGGTAAATTATAGCGATTAATTATATCGTCAAATATTTCCCCTAGGTCATTTTCCTCAAAATGTTCGCATTCATGATTAAAAATGCAATTGGCTTCGGTTAAACCGCCATTAAAAGGAGCCCAACTAATAATAGGGCTGGATTCGGAGAGATTTATTATAAGAGTTTTGTCTTTTAGGACAACTTCAACCGGGGCGTTTTCGCTAGTAAAAAAGTCGTTCATCAATTTTCATCTACGCCTTAAAGTCATTTATATACTATTCGTCCATTGCTTCCCATAAATCCAAATATTTATCTGAAGCATCTTTTAAAGTTTTTTTATGAAACGCTATTTCTTCCTCTGTTAAAGTTGATAATTTACCAAAGTTTTCTTCACTAAAAGTCTGCTTTAGAATTGCGGCCAATTCGTCTGTTTTTTCAAAACCAATCATATCTCCTACAGTACCTGGAACGGCCTTCACTGACATTTCTAACTCTCTTATATTTCTTTTTAAGGGTTTACCAGCTTCAATAGCCTTTATCAGTCTCTCGATACTGGTTCCAAATTTTTCAAAAAGAGCGGAGATTCCAATTTTCCTAGTATCTCTCTGATTTTTTAGAGTAGAAATCTTTGCGTTAAGTTCATCTGCAACCGTAATAGCTCCTTCAAACATTTTTTACTCCAAGTAGGTTTTCTTTTTAAGAAAAGATTTTTTCCATTTCTTCAAAGCCTTCGTACAATTCCGCATAAATTGTGGTTAGATACCGATTTGGTAAGTTTAGTTTTCCCCATGCTTTGGTATCTAATATTTGAGATTCTATTTGTCCACTGCTCCCAAAAAAACTACCTTCGGCAATAGTATCCGCCACATGCATGATCGCCGTTTCAATTTGACAAATTTCAGTGTCATTAGGGTTATGATGAAACTCCACAGCTTGACATAACCATTCAGGAAGTTTCCATTTTTTCATTAAAGCCGTCCCTACCTGGGCATGATTAAATCCCATAACGTCTTGTTCTGCGTCAATAAGGCTGCGTCCCCATTCATTACATTGAACAAGAGCTAATTTGCCTTTTTCAGGAATCTGATTATAAATAACTAAACTCCCAATATCATGGATCATTCCTCCGACATAATAAATATCAAGATTTTTTTCATTTTTAAGCTTGGCAATCGCCTTTGACGCTAATCCGCAAGCAATTCCGTGATGCCAAAATGTTTTTAACGCTACCAAATCTTCTGGAACTTTATCGAATTTTGATAAAACCGTAGATCCTAGCGTTATGCTCAAAAGTTGCTCTGTTCCAATAACATTTAAAGCTTTCTCAATCGTATCAATCTCTTCTTGAAAATTATAAATTGGACTGTTAACAATTTTTATAAGTCGACTACATAAGTCTTGATCGTACATAACAATATTGACCAATTGATCGACAGTACTTCTGGGGTCATTGATAGCCTCAATTAAAAGATCAAGGATTAAAGGGAACGACGCAATATCAGAATCTTGAGAAACTAGTTTTTCGGGTGTCATGACTTAAAAACCCAATGCGACGAAATTAAAATGGTTTAGTCTACTATTGAATTTATTTTTTTAGGACAATTCAATAAAATCCAAATAGGCCATTAAATTTTATAATAAACCTCTTCGATATTGAAAAAATATCTCTATTTTTTAAATTGGGGGAAATTAGGCTAGGTTGTAACTGAAAAAAAATGTAACTTAAGCCATACCTATAACGATGGGATTTTTAGGAGGGACGTGAAAGATAAAATCTGCTTAAAAAGCTAGGCTTTTTGACTATTAAGGGCTTCTATCAAAGAATCAATTTTTAACGGTTTGGTTAAATAATCTTTGAAACCCATCTCTTTCGCCTTTTTTATATCTTCGTTCCTTGCATTGGCGCTTACGGCAATGACGGGTATATTTTTAGTCGTTTCTAGTTCTTTTAACCGAAGGAAGACTTCGAAGCCATTCATTTTGGGAAGATGGATATCCAGTAAAATCAAATCTGGTAAATTTATTATTGCAGAATCTAAGCCAGACAATCCATCTTCTGCACAAAATAAATTTATGTTTTCTTGACCTTCTACAACTCTTTTAACTAATTGCAAGTTTCTTATGTTGTCTTCAATGTATAAAACTTGAATGGTTTTTTGAGCGCCAGTTCTTTTTACATTTAATTTTTTTATTGAACAATTGGAACTGGAATCAGAAAAAGTTGTAGGTAAACTATCAATTGGCGCCAAGGGAATATCTACATAAAAACAACTCCCTTCATTTTCGACACTCTGAAACCCAATTTCCCCATTCATTAATTCGACAAGCTTTTTAGTGACTGACAATCCGATTCCAGTGCCTTCAACATTAGAAAATTCCTCTCCACCTCTTTCAAAAGGATTAAATATTTTACTTTTAAAGTCCTCTGGAATTCCTTTCCCTGTATCCTGGATACTTATTCGAACATAATCATTATTTTTCAATTCGCGACTTATAGAAACTGAACCTCCTAGCTTATTATATTTAATTCCATTAGCCACTAAATTAAGAACGACTTGCCTTAAGCGAAATACATCGGCCAAAACATCAATGTCTTCCGAACCGGAAATGAATTCTTTTAGAGTGATATTTGCCTTTTGCGCCATTGGCCTTATAGACGCTATTGTTTCTGTTAGTAATTTATTGAGACTAATAGGTTCAATACTAATCGACATTTTCCCAGATTCAATCTTAGATAAATCGAGGATTTCATTAATCAATCTCAATAAATGCATTCCAGACTCATAAATCAAATTAACATCTGAAACGTGTTTCTCATCTAAGACAGGTTTTTTACTTTGAACTAGTATTTGGGCAAACCCAATGATGGCGTTTAGTGGAGTACGAAGCTCATGACTCATTTGGGAAAGAAATTCGGATTTAAAATTATCCGCTTTAATTGCCTGTTCTTTTGCCACAATTAAATCTTTTTCGCTTTCTAAACGCTTCTTTAATTGACCTAGTTGACCGCCCAAACCAACTAAAAGGGGAGTTAGATTAGGATCCAGGTGCTCTTGGGGAGTCGAGGTGAAAAATTCAAAAACGCCTATAATTTCCTCGCCTGCGTAAACTGGAGAAGCGTAGCCAGAATGCAAACCGGCTTTAACGCCAAAAGGCTCTCTTGGAAAGTTCTTTTCGCCCAAAATTTGCGAAATCCAAACGGGCTTACCTTTGCTCCAAACTTCTCCCGGAAGGCCTTCCCCTTTGCTAAAACGTATAACTTTAGAAATATTTTGAAAATTTGAAATTGTTTCGGATTTTAAAAAAGAAGCTCTCCATTGTTCTACACATTTTAAATTATTTTCTTCGAGATCTATTTCCCAGTAATTGGCCAACTCCCATGAAAGATTTTCTCCAATGATCTGAAGGGTTTGTTGGATAGTATTTTCCCAATTTAATGATTGGGAAATGACCTTTGACATTTCAAAAAAAATGCGCTCCCTTAAATCGGGATCTACAGTAAGCTCATTATTTCTAAAAGCTATGACCAAACCCTGAATTTCATTGTCATTTATAATAGGCGATAGTTTAAGGTTTACCGAAACAAATAAACCGTATTTATTCAAAAATATTTGGTCGTTTTCTACCCTAGTTTTTCCATCCTTTAGCGCATTTGAAACAATATTATCAACATCAAAAGAAAAAGGCGTTTTTGATTTCGAATGATAAATAGTGGAATAAAAAGAGTGCCCCTTTAACTCTTCTACCTCATATCCTAATAGCGAGGCTCCTGTAGAACTGACAAATGATATTTTACCGTCAAGATCAACCCCTAAAATTCCTTCTTTAACGTGGTCAAAAAATATTTCATTAAGCTTTTGAGCCTCTCTTAATTTTTTTTCCGTTATTTTTTTTTCAGAAATATTCCGAACTATAACCGAAAAAAAACGTTCTTTCTCTTTCCAAACTTCATTAAAGGTTAAATTTGCAGGGAAGGTAGTACCATCTTTACGTAAAGCTGAAACTTCTAATCCAGAACCAAATTTTATTTTTTTAGACGAATTCCAAAACTCTTTTATCTCATCAATATTAAATCCCTTGAAAAGCTCTGGTATTAAATAGTTAATATTTTTATCAGTTGTTTCGGAGGCTATATAACCAAAAAGTTTTTCTGCGCTTGAATTGAAAAAGAAAATTTTTCCAGACAGATCAATAGTAATAATTCCAACTGTTGAGTTCTCTAAAACAGTTGTAAAATAAGTTTCAAGTTTGGGAAATTGATTGATTACTAATTTTTCTTCCAATAATGAGAGATTACGCATTGTCACCACTCTTGTTGGATAAGACCTAATTAATTAAAAAGCTTAAATATCAAATTAATTCGAATATTAAGCGTTTTACTTTTGCTGACAAAATTTTAAAGAATACTAATGTCACAGGAATGTGTCAATTATTAAGTTTATAACAGTTTTTAGTTAAAGTAAACACCAAAATTTGGCGCTAGAATTACATTAACCTATTTAAAATTAGGTACTTAGTGTTGAAATATGCGGAATTGAGGCTGAAGGGTAAGTTTCGGATCAATAAAAATAATTTTCCTAAAGCTAAATGGATATCATTATTTTTGATTTTTTGAACGAAAGTTTATTGATTTCGATGGAAAGCAGTATTAAAAAGGCTAAAATTTATTTTCCTTTCGAAGTTCTTTAAGGAGTGGAATTAAGCGTTTTGTAAATTCAGTAGAGTCTTTTTTATTTAAATGAGACCATTCCGGGCAGTTAAAACCCATAAGTTGAATATGATCTTCGAAATGAATTCCAGACGATTGAGTCGCTTCTAATATTCGGTTCCAATATTTTTCTCTAGGGGTATATTTATTTTCGATTTCTCTCAATTTTCCAGTTGATGGAAACCTAACAAAAACGACTTTTCCGCCTCGATCAACAATTTTTTTAACATAATTTTTGGTTTTTTCTAAAACAGAATCTACCATTTTTTTGTTTTGTTTTTCTTTTTCCGATGGGCTCATTTTCTTTTTGTTTGGGGGAGGCGTAAATAAAGGAATCCAAATTTGTTGAATGCGTTTTTGAAGGGCTAAATCCTTTGCGGCAAATTCAGTCATTCCTCCTTGTCGTTCTTCGTCCACTTCATAAAAATAAGGCGGCAGCTCGGGATGAAATTTAGCTTTTTTCCGATTAGGAATTTTAAGCGATAATAGGAGTTGATTTAGCGTTAAATCTTCTTGATTGATAAAAGCAAACCTACTTTCTAAAAACATCCCTAAGTAATGACCTAGTTTTTGGCTCGGCCCCCAATCTTGGAAATACTTTAAATGATCCAAGGGGCTCTTCATTGGCGGACCGCCTGGAGCAAAAAAAAGGCTAGGAACAACGCCTACGATCACAGAACCAGAGAACTTAGGATGATTCGCTAAATCTTCCAGATAAGGCCCTGGATTAGTACCAACGGTTGCAAGCTGAAGAGGCTTCTCACCCATTTCTTTTTCAAAAACATTCATGTCAAAATCAAAAAGGGTGCGCGAAGCCCCGATTAAAACGGTTCGGCTTGGATCTTCTTCTATTAAAGTTCGGCGGCTTGCCCATAAGTCTTTTGTGTCGTTTAACGTGGGAGCATAGCCCAAACTTCGGCAATAAAACTCCCAAGATAGCGTTAATAGGGAAGTTAATAAAAGGGCGACTAATACAAGGTTTGCCCAAGGGCGACACGGTATAATTCGTTCTAATTGGTAAGTTTTAAAACTGGAAGTAGATGAAGGCATTTGCCCCTCCTTGCATCAAAATTATACCAAAGAGCATTGTTGTCCAAATAGTCGCGACAAACCATGCTGGAAAGTTTTGCATTGCATGCTCTAAACGTTTTTCATGGAGGTACCAATGCGTAGTTAATAGCCCTAAAACCACCGCGGTTACTTGTATCATTTCCAAAGTAGGTAAAAGCTGAGATCCAATTCCTGAAAAATTAAATAGAGAGTTAAGAAGTAACCAAGCTGATGAAAAATCGCTAGCGCGAAAGAAAACCCATCCCAAACTAATTAAGATAAAGGTAAGCATGCCAAGAAAAAACCGACCTACCACCGTTTTTACCCAATCGCAATCGCCAAACTTTTGCCGGAGTAAATGTTCGGCAATCAAATAACTTCCATGAAGCGCTCCCCAAGCGATGAAAGTCCAGGAAGCTCCATGCCATAGACCGCCTAATAGCATTGTGATCTTTAAATTGATTAAAGTTCGAAAGGTACCAAAGCGATTACCTCCAAGCGCAATATAAAGGTAGTCTTTCAACCAGGAAGATAAGGTCATATGCCATCGTCGCCAAAAATCGGAAAACCCAATGGCCGCATAAGGGGAACGAAAATTATCGGGTAGTACAAACCCTAAACATAGAGCGACTCCAATAGCGCAGGTTGAATAACCTGCGAAATCGCAAAAAATTTGAGCCGAAAAAGCCAATACTCCAAGCCAGGCATCCAAGATAAAAATAGAACCTTCTGAATGTCCAAATATAGTGTCGGAAGCCGAAGAAAGCATTCCATCAGCTAATACCACTTTTTGAAATAAACCTAAGGTTATGAAATAAAGTCCCCAGCCAAATTGGTCTCGAGTCGCTCGCCTTGGCTCTTCGCATTGAGGTAAAAAGTCAGTCGATCTAACAATTGGACCGGCAACGAGTTGAGGAAAAAAGGTTACGTAAAGAGCAAAATCGAGAAACGATTTACTGGGTTTAGCTCTCCGGAAAAAAACGTCCAGAGTGTAAGAAAGCGTTTGAAAAGTATAAAAGGATATCCCAACAGGAAGAATGATACTTGGTGTGGCAGCTTGAAAATCGATTCCAAAAAGACTAAGAACTCCGATAAAATTTTCTAATAAAAATTCGCCGTATTTAAAAAATCCCAATAAACCAAGGTTAACCAACAAGCTTACTGTCAACAAAATGCGGCGTTGACCCGTTTTTTCTTCTTTATCTAAAGCCTTAGCTACATACCAATCGACCAAGGTAGAAATCCACAACAAAACAACAAATGGAGGATTCCAAGCCGCGTAAAAAATATAACTGGCGAACAACAAAATCCTTTTTTGAGTTTGCCATGATCTAATCGTGTAATGAAGAATCACAACCGCCAGAAAAAACACGACGAATGTGAGAGAGTTAAATAACATTATTTATTTTTAAAGGGGAAAATATTAAAGATAGAAATAAATAATAATTTTAATTATTAGCTTTTATATAAAAGAATAAATAATTCCAGTTGCCGCGAGATATATAATCAATCCGATAATATCATTTGCGACGGTAATAAAAGGCCCAGCGCTTATGGCCGGATCCATATTAAAACGCATAAGCACAAGAGGAGCCAAGGAACCAACAAAAGCCGCAACACTAACCGCTAAAACAATCCCAGAACCCACCGTTAATCCCATAAGAGGAGATGAATGTAATAAGGGTTCTGCAATAAGCGCGATGACCACTCCGCATAGACTTCCAAAAATGACGCCATTTAATATCCCAACGCCAATTTCGCTCATTACAACTGTCTTTAAATTATCCGACTGTATATCGCCAGTAGCCGTTCCGCGTACAATAACGGTTGCTCCTTGGATTCCCACATTACCGGCAAGACCAATAACAAATGGGACAAAATAAATCACTGTCGCAAAATCTTGCAGAATATCGGAATAATGTCGCAATATAAATGCGCTCATAATTCCGCCGATAAACGTCGTCAATAGCCAAGGAGCCCGGGCAAAGACTTTGTTCATAGTCGTTTTAGCAAACGGATCGATTTTTGACGTTCCCACCATGGTGAAAATGTCTTCGTCCGCAATTTCTTTTATGGCATGGATCACATCGTCAAACGTAATAACTCCCTGAATAATGTTATTTTCGTTTACGACGGGTACCGCGCTGATTTTTTCATGATCCATTATATTAGCCACTTTCTCGCAACCATCTTCCAAATATACTTTTGGATTGTTCTTCCTCATGAATTGTTTCGCCTGCCAATTCGAAGGAACGTTTAACAAATCCCTCAATTTAAAAAAGCCCAACAATTCATTGCGTTCGTTCGTAATGTAAAAGTAGGGCGGCGTGTCGGAATGATTCGTATTTTTAAATTGCATTAAAACTTTTGCTGCAGTATCCGATGGCATAACTTTATTAAACGACAAAGCCATTAAGCTTCCGGCAGTTTCCTCGCCATGACGTATAAGATTTTTAATATTGCTGGCAACCTTTGGAGCCATTAAAGACAAGATGGTATTTCGCCGTTCTTCGGAAAGGTCTTTAATAATGTCGGTTGCGTCGTCTTCTGGCATTTCCTTAAGGAAATCGGCGACAAAATCGTTCTCTAATACGTCTAATATTTCAACTCGACTATCTTGATCCGTTTCGTATAAAAGATCTTGTTGCTTTTTTCGATCCTCAAGAACATGGAAAATACGTATTTTTTCTTTTATAGGAAATTCAAAAATTAAACGAGCCATTTCGAAATGATCGTTTGAATTGACGAATTTAGAAAAAGACTCTTCCGTAGCCTCAGTATCTTCAACGATAGTTTTTAATTCTTTTAGAAACATAATGTCGGATCAAAAATTCAATAAATTTGAAACTTAAGAGAAGGTAATCCCTTTTATTTAAATTATTTTTCTAAATAACGCTAAGCTACTTGCTGTAGAACAGGTAACTGTATTAGAATGAGACGATCTTACTTTATATCGAAAGGAGATTTGTATGATCATTGGCATGTCCCATCGGGATTTAGACCGACTTAAAGAAAGCAGAAAAAAAAAGGCCGTAACTCCAAGAAAAAAAAGAACTGCCGTTTTATCCAAAAAAACGAAAGATCAAAGTTATAAAAATCTCGAAAAAATGGATATCGGTCAATGTAAAGACAACAATGTAAACATTGACGAATCGGTTAAAATGAATGGAGACTTTATGCGAACGGGATGGTACGTTCCCAAAAAGAAATAACCTTAGTTTTATCTGAAGCTAATATCCTAACCGATCTTGAAAAGATCTTAAAAATTTTTCATCCATTTTACTATTTGCAAGCGGATAGTTTTATTATTTCTTAGTTAGACTTTTTAATTTAAAAGTTAACTGAGAAGCGTTTAAGCCGGTAAATTGGTAGATACCCATTTTTTTAGTACATATAGCGCCCAAGGTCTTGACCAAGATACTTCCCCCTTTAAAAAACCATTCCATATTTCCCCAATCTTTTTCTCTTCAAGAAAACCTTCCAACTGAGCGACGGGAGTCAATAAAGCACCTTCTACTTCTTCTTTTAACCGAGTTTTCATCCAAATTTGTAGCGGAATAGTGAACCCCATTTTTTTCCGAAAAACCGCTTCATCCGGTAATTTCACTGGTAAAGAATCCAACAATAAAGGCTTGGGTTTAGAGGTTTGCATCTTTAATTCGCTTGGAATTTGAAACATTAATTCAACCAACTTATGATCCAATAAGGGAGCGCGAATCTCCAACCCATGCGCCATTCCCATAAAATCAGTATCTCGCAACAGCATGTTGCCCATGTAATGAGTTAATTCAAGATAAGAAATTTGGTCGATTTCCGATATATTAACCAACCGTTGGTTTGTATTTTCCGCCTGCTGAGCAAAACTATTTAAAAATTTAGAAAAAGTATTCTTGTCTTTAGCCAAACTTTCAATTTGTTCCTGACAAAATAAGGCTCTCACTAAATAATATGCGCTAATGTATTTCCCTCGAATCAAATGAGAAAACTTTGTCGATTTATCTGATCTTAAAAGGGGAAGATCAAAAAGCTTTCCAAATGCATTCATACAAGGAATAGGAAATGTAGAAAGGAAATTTTCTATTTTTTTAATTTTGGGGATGGCGTAAAAAGATTCATAACCGGCAAATAATTCATCTCCACCAATTCCAGATAACGCAACTTTCAAACCCGATTGACTGGCACAACGAGAAATAAGATAAGTATTGATTCCATCTACAGTAGGTTGATCCATCGCTTTAACCGCTTTTCCCAAAGAATCTAATAAATCAAGTTCAGTTAAAGGGTAGGGTATATGATCTGTTTGAAATTTCTCCGCTACCATTTTTGCAAAATTGGACTCGTCATATTCTTTATCGACAAAACCCATTGATATAGTTTTAACTTTATTTTCCGATAGTTGCGAGGCTATACTGGATATCGCGCTTGAATCAATTCCTCCACTTAAAAACGATCCAACGGGAACATCGCTGACTAATCGATACTGAACAGATTCCACTAAATGATCTTTAACAATTTCATTTATAGAAACATCTTTAGATAATGAAGAACTTTGATTAAATGGATTCCAATATTCAATTTCTTTTTGCCCATTTGGAGAAAACTCCATAAAATGGGCGGGTTTTAACTCTTTAATCCCTGAAATAATTGAATATGGAAGCTCAGATCGACCAAAAGCCAGAAAATTTAACACTCCATAAGGATTAATAGAAAAATCAGCTAGCTTAGAGGCTAAAATAGAGCGAATTTCCGAGGAAAATATGAAAAATTCATCGTTTTTAAAATAATATAGAGGCTTTTTTCCTAATCGGTCTCGAGCAAAAAAGAGGGTTTGTTTTTTTACGTCTGCAATACAGTATGCATACATTCCACGAAATTGATCGAGACTATCTGGACCATTTTGTTGAAATGAAGCTAATACAACTTCAGTATCGGAGTTGGACTTGAATGGATATTTTCCGGTAAAATTTTGTTTAAGGTCTTTAAAATTATAAACTTCGCCATTAAACACGATCCATTTACTTTGGTCGTGATTGGGCATTGGCTGATGACCATTTTGCGAAAGATCAATAATAGAAAGTCGTTGGTGCCCCAAAAAAACATCCCATCCATTATCAAACGACAACTTAGTTGAACCCGAATCGTCGGGACCGCGATGTTCTAATGCGTTCATCATTCGAATTAACGCTTGTTGACTTTTACCACTTTTCTTAAAATCAATTATTCCGGCAATACCGCACATAAATTGTTTTGAACAATAGAAATAGTTGTGAAAAAATAAAAAATAGATTAAAAAGCCTTATTTTAGTGTGAAATCACACAAACAGGCAAATCCTAAATCCAAACCCATAAGTTCCCATAAGATATATTATGTTAACTAATTCTCAGGAATCTTTAATGGGTATTGTGAATCAAAAATGAACTAACCTCTTTCAACTTTTTAAGGATAATTTAAAGATGGCAGAAATAGTATTTGAATCGGATAACATTTCCAAAGAAGTTCCAGATGGCTCAAAAATTGCCACAGTTGCGGACGAAGTTCAGGCAAGTTTACCATTTGGTTGCCGCGAAGCAAGTTGTGGAGCTTGTAAACTATTGGTACTTGAAGGAATGGAAAACTTAGAAGACGTTATTGACGATGAAATTGACGTATTAGGACAAGGTAAAATTGATGAAGGTTATCGGCTGGGGTGCCAAATAATAATAAAATCGGGAAAAGTCGTAATTAGAAACGGGTAAAACTAAGGTTTTTCTTGGCGGGTATCTTGGATAGCTTTAGCAAGATGCTCTGCCGAAAGACCGTACTTTTGAAATAGGTCTTTTGCGGTTCCAGTTTCCGCAAAAGTGTCGTTTACGCCTACTTTTCTGAATGGAACATAAACTTTGTTCTCCACTAAAGCAGATAATACCGCGTCGCCTAATCCGCCAATAACGTTGTGATCCTCTGCCGTAACAACCGCCCCATTCTTTTTGGCTTCTTCAATAATGAGCTGCGTATCAAGCGGTTTAATAGTTGAAACATTAACCAAAGTTGCGTCGATTCCGCTTTTTGAGCAAATTTCTATGGCTTTAATAGCTTCTTGAACCATTATTCCCGTTGCAAAGACGACAACATCCTTCCCTTGCTTTATAACGTTAGCTTTACCAATTTGGAATTTGCTCGAAGAATCGTAAATCCCGTCAACTTTTGGCCTTCCAAGTCTGAAATATACTGGACCTTCGTGCTCTACGAGCGCTTTTGTAGCTTGGTAGGCTTCCTCCCAATCGGCAGGTTGAATAACTGTCATATTAGGCATTGCTCTCGTGTAAGCCAAATCGACAATCATTTGAGCTGTAGGGCCGTCTTCGCCTACCGCAATACCGGCATGAGTACCCGCTAATTTAACATTGGTGTTGGAATACGCTAAACTCACCAGGACTTGATCCATTGTTCTTCCTAAAAGAAAGCAGGCAAACCCGGTGGCAAACGCCACTTTCCCAGTGGTGGCCAATCCTGCCGCAGTGCACACCATATCCCCTTCGCTAATTCCCATATTAAAGAATTTATGAGGAAATTTTTGGCCAAACTTTTTTGTTCGAGTGCTATCGCTAACGCCAGCATCCAATACCACAACTCGTGAGTTCTCGCCCAATTCTTCTAAGGCTGCCCCGTATCCGTCTCTTGTCGCTCCCGCTTTCATCCCAATTCCTTTATAGCTTTTTCGTAATCTTCAGTAGATGGAGCAACGCCATGCCAAGAGGTCTGGTTCTCCATAAAGCTGACTCCCTTGCCCTTAACTGTATCTGCAATAATTACTTTTGGTTGCCCTTTTGGAGTTTCTCTATTAAGAGCGTCCACGATTTCTTCCATATTATGGCCATCAATCCGTATCGTGTTCCAACCAAAAGATTTCCACTTGTCTTCTAAAGGTTCTAAATCTTTTAAATCCTTTGTCGCGCTATCTTGCGCCAGCTTATTATAGTCTACAATAGCGGTTAAATTATCGAGTTTGAATTTAACCGAACTCATGGCCGCCTCCCATACCTGCCCTTCTTGCAACTCGCCATCGCCCATCAAAACATAAACCTTATAATCCAGGCCGTCTAACCGAGCCCCCAACGCCATGCCATTCCCAACGCTAAGTCCTTGACCTAAGCTACCGGAGGCAATTTCAATTCCTGGGGTTTTGGGGTGTGGATGTCCCGATAGAAACAGTTCGCTGTTTATTTTTCTGTAATCGGACAATTTGGAAGAATCGAAGAAACCAGCTTTAGCAAGCGTGGAATAATACAAACCCGTACAATGGCCTTTACTTAAAACAAAACGGTCCCTATTTGGGTCTTTAGGGTTTTTGGGATCAAATTTCATTTGCCCAAAAAATATGGCGGCCGCTAAATCTGCCGCCGACAAACTCCCACCAGGGTGTCCAGAACCCGCTTGATAAATAATTTCAAGGCTTTTTTGTCTTAATTCTTTCGATATTTTCCGTAATTCGGCAATATCGCTTACCACGAAACTTGTAGAGCTTTCCATAGAGTAAAATAAAGTATATAGGCGTTAAAAGAGGTACTATATATACAATATTTCCTTAATTAAACAAAGTAATTATTTAGGAAGGAAAGATTAGTTTATTGATCGAAAACATTAAGAATCTAAAGAATCCCCCATAGTAACTTGTTTATCGATCAATTCGTCGCACTCTTTTAATATATGCGCAATATCGACAGGTTTTTTGAAGAATTTTTCGGTTCCCGCTTCTAGCAACAAGTTTTCCGAATAACTCAAATTACCGGACATAGCAAAAATATGAATATTCTTTGTTTTTTGATTTGCCTTTAATTTTTTACAAACATCTATCCCATTAAGCCCAGGAAGCGCAATGTCAAGTAACAGAATGGAAGGTAAAAAATCTGCGGCTTTTAATCCGGCTTCTAACCCATCGTAAGCGACTTCTACAATATAACCATTTTTCTTAAAAAACTTTTGCAGTAAATTGGCGAACTTTTTTTCATCGTCTACAATCAAAACTTTTTTAGAAGATTTTTCAACAGCTTCTTTTTGCAAAATCTCCTTTATCATGGCTACGGTATAGCCTTTTTTCTGCAACGCGTAAATTTTTTCACAACGCTCTTTTACCCAACTTGGATAATAACCGACAATACCTTTTCCTCCCGGATGAACCTTTTTTTCGGGATCTGGAAAAAAATGATATTTTTTCTGCCAAAGCCAAAGCGTTTTTCTGGTGATAGGAACATCTTTTAATATATCTGCTGCGGTTACTTTTGTCATAGCAAAATTTTCGGAATAGTTGAATTGGTTAGTTTAATATTTAAGGACTCAATTATTACACGGTGAATGTAAATTAGCAAGCTTTTTTAATCATACTTTAAAGTGTCACAGTTATATCACATTTATCTCAACTATGTGAAAAAGCTTACCAAAAAGCGTAGACAATTTGTCAAATTAATTTGATTTTTGCATTTTAACGACAAACATTCCATCGCAATTGTAGTTTTGTGGCCAAATTTCCAGCGTCCCATCGGTTTGTTCGCCCGTAATAGGATTAGAAAACTTTTGTAGCTTAAAAGATTTGAAGCTATTTAAAAAACGTTGAATACAGTCTCTAGTTTCTTGTTGGGTTAAAGTACAAACCGAATAAACCAAAACACCCCCTGCCCTCACCAAAAAACTCATATTAACGAGCAATTCATATTGTAACTCCGAATAGTTTGTTAATTCGGATTCAGTCAATCTCCAGCGAGCGTCAGGGTTTCGCCTCCATGTACCAACACCGCTACATGGGGCATCGACCAAAACGCCATCCAAACCTTTTGGGAAATTTTTTAAAATCCTCTTTCGGGTTTCAAAAATTGAAATGTTTTTCAAACCCCACTTTTTGGATCGAGTTATTATTTTCTTTAACATATTTCTACGGATATCGTAGGCGATCACTTCTCCTTTTCCCTTTAGCAATTGGGCTAAGTGAAGCGTCTTACCGCCGGAACCAGCGCAAGCGTCAAGCCATGTTTCCTTTGCCTTAGGCGCACAAACCAAGCCCACCGCTTGCGATGACAAGTCCTGCGTTTCATAAGGGAAAGATTTTATCTCTTTAATTATATTCAAGTTGACAGGTGTTGTAACAGCCCAAGCTGATTTTAAGACCGGATGTCCGATAATATTTACATTAGCTTTTTCTAAAATTGACGAAAATCTAGCGCCATTTTTTAAGGAAGTCCTAAACCAACTTGGAGGTCTCATTTGTAAAGTAGCGGCAAAATCCATAAAAAATTTTTCTTTAGACCCTATTTCTTTCGGAAATAATATTCTATCCATTAACCAGGATGGAAAGAGCTCTTTGATGATTTCAAAATTTTCATCGTTATTCGGACGTTCAAAAAAAATTTTTAGTTTTTCATTCAAACCTTGATCAAAATCTAAGGAATCCATACCATTTTTAACAATCTCTAAACTTTCTCCCCAGTCCCTACATATTTCATACTTATTTTTACCGTCCATCAATAAGGCTAAAGCATATAACTCTTGTTGACTATACCCAACAAAACGTTTTAGCCATCCCTTCCATCTAAAAGATGAAAAAACTAAATCGTTAATGAGTCTTCTGTCTCTTGAGCCAATTTCTCTTCTAGATCTGACGATTTTGGATAAAAGCTGGTCTGCCGGAACCCCATTTGACACACCCTCTTCCACTTTTTCGAGAATTTCGCCACATAATCGGGTTTGAGAACGAATAATATTCATGTAATTCATATAAAATGACGAAAAGTCAATATAATCAATAAGTTTTAAAATAAAGACGTTTATGTAATTCTAAAGAGACCAAAAAATTATCAAAAATAGCTAAAAACCTATCTTATTTTATCAAAGTAGGCGTTTTTAAGGCTTTTTAAAAGGAAAGTTTTTTATTCGTAGCGAGATATAGATATTATTGCTTTGACAATTAGGACTCTTTTGAACTCTCAACTTGTTACACTATAATAGTTTCTGGATTCCGGACATATAAATTTGTCGCTAAACACCTATTTTAGGGAAATTAGGTAAAAAAAACGCGGATTTTTAACTTTTATACCGCTTTGGAGAAAAATTGACAATGTTTCGATTAAGGTTTTGGCTCTTAAGCCTTTTAGTTTTATTGTATTCAGCCAACGTTTTCGCAAAAGACGTTAAAACTGGAGATCCTGAGGAGATTTCTAATGGTTTACAACTTTCTCTCAGAATGGTGATACAAAAAACGATCAAAAATAATGTAGAAATTTCTGTCCAGCGGTATTTCTCCAAAATCAATGAACAGGGTATCACCGATGCAGAGTCTACGTTTGATCCAAAATTAGAAGGTCAGGTTTCTACTTCTGATAGAGCGGATCAAGTCTCTTCCGCTTTTGCTTCTCCCGATGTAACCGAGAACGAAACTACAAAATGGGAATTGAGTTTAGCCCAAAAATTAAAAACAGGCGCCGATTATTCCTTAAATTTCACAAATCAGAAAAACGAAACGAATTCGCTGTTTGCCGGACTAAACCCCCAATACAATTCCAATTTATTTCTGACGCTAAACCAACCCTTATTAAAAAACTTCGGACTGGATATCAATCAAAAAGATATTTACATCGCCAGCAATAACAAGAAAATTTCCGATCAAGATTTCAAAACAAAAGTTATAGAGGTTTTAGCGGACGTCGAAAATACCTATTGGGATCTAGTATTCAGTATTGAAGATTTAAGGGTAAAAGAAAAATCTCTCGAACGCGCTAAAGATTTAGAACGTCGAGTAAAAGCGCAAGTAGCCGTCGGCTCCATGGCTCCGCTGGAAACGTTACAAGCTCAAGCTGAAGTGGCGTCCAGGGAACAACTATTACTAAATTCCCAAAATATAATTCAAGATAATCAAGACAAAGTTAAAAATAGCATGACCGTAAACTTTAACAGTCCTTTTGGCCAGATGGATATCATTCCTATGGATCGCCCTACATTTAAAATTGGTTCTGAAATGCCTTTAAGTAAAGCGATAAATGTAGCCTTACTCAAACGGCCAGATTATTTATCAAAAAGAAAAGATCTAGAAAACAAAAATATCCAAGTAAAATTTGACGAAAACCAGCTCTATCCATCGGTAGACCTATTCGGAACTTTTGGTTTAAACGGTTTGGCCGGCGACGCTCGAACAATTTTAAACTTTGACGGAACCACCTCTCAAAGCCGGTTTGATGGCGGCTATGGAGATACTCTTGATAATTTAGCCGATACCGATTTCTTTAACTGGGAAATTGGACTCAAATTAAGCTACCCGTTAGGCAATCGTTCCGCCAAAAGTAAATTGGCCGCTTCGCGTTTAAGGTCTCATCAGGCAATTCTTGATATAAAAAATCTCGAACGCTCCATCATCGTCGACGTTAGAGAAGCCGTTCGTCAAATTGAAACGGATATTAAAAGAATTAAGGCGGCTAAAATAGCGCGAAAACTAGCCGAAGAAAAATTGGCGGCGGAAGAAAAGAAATTCGAGGTTGGACTTTCTACCAGTTTTAACGTTTTAGAATTTCAGGAAGACTTAGCGGAAAGTCAAAGCCTGGAGATACAAGCCATTATCGATTACAAAAAATCAAAAATAAAATTGAATAAGGTAATCGGTAAAACACTTGAAGAACACGGCGTAAAAATATTGGCTTCAAAATGAAAAAAGTAGGAATCCTAATCGCCGTTCTAGCTATTGGCGTTGTTTTTTCTTTTTTTTGGGGTAAACAAGAACGCGAAGCCTCGGCAAAACCGAAATTAAAAACGGTCAATGTCAAAAAAGGCGAATTAGCGGTTAAAATCACCGCCACCGGCGTTGTCGAACCCAATTATAAAGTCGAGGTAAAATCTAAAGCCAGCGGTCAAATCATTCACTTTCCTTTCGAAGAAGGCGATATGATGGAAATAGACCAATTGCTCCTTCGCCTGGATAAATCAGACGAATTACGTAACGTCAGTAAATCGAAGGCCGACCTATCCAGCGCTCAAGCAAACCTAAGCAAAGCCCAAACCGCCCTAACCCTACAAAAAAATAAATATAGAAACGATCTAAAAACGGCAAAGTCTTCCGTAAAAGCGGCAGAAGCTAATTTAATAGAAGCTCAAGATCAGCTTCGCAGACAACGCGATTTATTTCGGCAAAAAATTGCCTCGCAAGAATCGCTCACTCGGGCCGAAACCGAATTCAAAGTCAATCAGGAAAAACTCATCCAATCCAAATCGCAATTGCAGGCCGCCATTGACTCAAAATTTGATATCGAGTTACGGGCAAGCGAAATTAAACTCGCTAAAGCCGACGTTAAGCGAGCTGATATTGCCTTAGAAGAAGCCGACGAAAGGTTGGAAGAAACGGAAATATTCTCTCCGATTAAAGGAATTCTCATTCAAAAATCCGTTGAAGAAGGACAGATTATCTCTTCGGGAATTTCTAATGTAAGCGGAGGCACGGCCCTTGCCGTTATAGCCGATATGGACCGTTTATTCATTACCGCAGACGTTGACGAGACCGATATCGGCTCTATTTCCGTCGATCAAGAAGTCATAATAACAACCGACGCTTTCCCTACTAGCAATTTTCAGGGAACCGTCAAAAGAGTCGCTCCACAGGGCGTCGTCGAAAATAATATAACAATTTTTAAAGTAAAAATTGAAGTCACCGGCGAAGGCATTTCCCTTTTAAAACCTATGATGACCGCTAATGTAGAAATCATATCCGATAAAATCCCAGACACTCTCTATTTAGCGAGAGAAGCCATCAATAAAGACGACAAAGGCAAATTTGCCATTATTTTAGAAAACGAAAAACCTAAAAAGGCTCACATTAAAGTGGGGATTCGAAACCCAATCTATTCGCAAGTCATATCTGGTTTAACAAATAAACAAGAAGTCATCGTTGGCGATTGGGAAAAAATTGAAGCTCTGTTTAATCCCAAAAACGATAATGGCTCGTTTCGTAAAATGATTTGGTTTTTAAGAGCCAAATGAGCGCAATCATAAAAATTGAAAATTTAGGGAAAACCTATAATTTAGGTTCGGTTGAAGTTCCCGCCTTAAAAGAAGTCAATATTGAAATCAACCCAGGGGAATTTGTCGCCATTATAGGGCCTTCCGGCAGCGGTAAATCCACCTTAATGAATCTGATGGGTTGTTTGGACCAACCCACCGTAGGCGATTATTTCCTCGAAAACGTCAACGTTAAGTTATTAGACTCCAATAAACTAGCTGAAATTAGGAACCGCCGCATTGGATTTGTTTTCCAGAGTTTTAATTTACTGCCCCGCGCCACTGCATTAGAAAATGTAGAATTGCCTCTTCTTTATGGACGTATCCCAAAATCTAGAGAAATTGCTCTTAAAGCGTTAGAAAAAGTGGGGCTAGACCCAAGAGCAAAACACAGACCCAATGAACTTTCCGGCGGCGAACGCCAAAGAGTCGCCATTGCCAGATCCATCGTCAATAACCCCGCAATCATTTTAGCCGACGAACCCACAGGCAACCTCGATTCAGCCAACGGCGAAGAAATACTGCGTATTTTTAACGACCTAAACGCAGAAGGAGTTACAATAATCATAGTGACACACGAAAAAGAAATTGCCGAACGTACCCGAAGAATCATCGCTATGAAAGACGGTAAAATATTAAGCGATACACCGACCGATAGAGAAAACGAATGCTAATTTGGGATCTTTTCAAAATGGCTTTAAGGAGTTTAATCGCCAATAAACTCCGGTCTTTTTTAACGGCGCTTGGAATCGTCATAGGAGTCGCCTCCGTTATTTCTATGATATCCATAGGAGAAGGAGCCAGAAAACAAACTTTGGAAACCATAGCCAAGTTTGGAACCAATATAATTTCCGTTAAACCCGGTCAAAAGAAAACCCGACATGTCAGTACCGGCAAAGTGACTACCTTAATATTGAATGACGCATATGCAATCGACGCACACGTTGATCTTATTACCGGCGTTGCCCCGCAAATATATCAAAGCGCTCAATTAAAATTCGAAAACAAGAATTCCAATTCGACGGTTCGGGGGACCACGGCCGACTACCCCCGCCTATCCAATTTCGAAATTCAAAAAGGACGTTTCTTTAATAAGGAAGAAACCAATGGCGCAAAGCGAATTTGCATATTAGGCGCCACGGTAGTTAAAAACTTATTTGAAGATAAGGACCCCATTGGACAATTCATCAAAGTCGATGGCGACAACTACCTGGTTATAGGAACAACCGAACCCAAAGGAGCTCTAAGCTGGTGGGACCCAGACGATCAAATATTTGTTCCCATCACGACCGCTCAAAAGCGTCTATTTGGCAAAAATCACATTCAATCTATAGACATCCAAGTAGAAGACATAAACGATTTAGAAACCGTAAAAGAATCGATCACAAAACTGCTTCGCCGCCGACACGATATCCGCGAAGGCAAAGAAGACGATTTTTATGTCAGCAACTCTTCCCAGTGGCTCAATAGTTGGGGCGATGCAGCAAAAACGTTTACGTTTCTATTGGGCGGTATAGCCGCTATTTCGCTAATGGTTGGCGGCATCGGTATCATGAATATCATGCTGGTTTCGGTAATAGAAAGAACGCGCGAAATTGGAATTAGAAAAGCCATTGGCGCCAAAAAAGGCGAGATACTCCAGCAATTTTTAATCGAATCTATTCTTATCAGCTTCATGGGCGGCGGTGTCGGCATTGCTATAGGAATTGGAATTTCAAAAGCCGTTTCTAAAATGGGAGGATGGGATACCGTCATATCTCTGCAATCCATCTTGCTGGCTTTTGGGTTTTCGGTAGCCGTTGGCGTATTTTTTGGTTATTATCCCGCAAACAAAGCCTCAAACTTAAATCCTATCGAAGCGTTGCGTTACGAATAATCCATTCATGTTTTCTCCAAAATCAAAAACAAATGCTATTCACCGCAGAGGACGCAGAGAGCGCAAAGAAAAGATTTAAGGCAAAGAAAGTAAAACTTTCAATTCTTCTTTTTAGACTGTGAATAAAATTAGAAACTAGCTTGTTATTTTTTTTTGAGGAATGTCGGATTTGGTTTTGCCGTTCAACAAATCAAGGATTCTGTTTTTGCATTTTCTCAAGAACTTGTTTTGTCTTTCTCTGCGTTCTCAGCGTCCTCTGCGGTAAAAAGGTTTTTTTTAAAGTTAAAGCTTATGAAAAACGAAATCGTTTTTTTAAATGGAAAGTTTTTACCGCTAAAAGAGGCGTCGGTTTCAATACTGGATCGAGGTTTCACTCTAGGCGACGGGCTGTTCGAAACCCTACGGTCCTATGGCGGTAATGTTTTTCGGTTAGAAGATCACCTCGATAGACTATTCGAATCCGCTCAAAAAATATATTTGGAGATTCCCACTAGTAAAGAACGATTGATAGAAATCGTCAATGAAACTCTCAAAAAAAACCAATTAGAAGAAGCGTATGTTCGAATCACTGTCACGCGCGGCGAAGGTCCACCCGGCCTAACTTTACCGGAAAATCCGTCTCCTACGGTCGTCGTAATCGCAAAAGAATTCACAAGGTTGCCCAAAAAATATTACGAACATGGCGTAAAGATAGCGACGTTTCCCAATTCAACGTCTCAAACCGCGACATTAGATCCACAAATAAAATCCTGTAACTACCTTTCTCAAATTTTGGTTAAAGAACAGGCCAAGCGTCAGGGAGCCTTTGAAGGGATTGTTTTAGAAAACGAGCAAATTATAGCGGAAGGAACCCTCAGCAATATTTTTATCGTTAAAGATTGGAAACTAAAGACCCCTGCCCTATCCTCATTCATTCTACCCGGCATAACGCGCCAATTCGTTTTGGAACTGGCAGCGACAAATAAAATGAAATCCGAAGAAACTCAATTAACTGTTGAAGATCTTTATCAAGCGGACGAAATCTTTATCGTAAACACCGGTATAGAAATATTACCCGTGTCGCAAGCGGACACTTTTCAAATCGGCAATGGCCGGCCCGGAGAGGTAACAAACGGTCTGCGCGAAGCGTTTTTTAAAACCATTGAAGAATTGAAGAAAAAATGATAGATTTCGCTGCAAACAAACCAATAAATAAAGGAAATTAAATGGATCCAGAAGAGCGTTTTCATGACAATCCCAACGGAATCATTTCCGATAAAAAATTGAACCTCAGTTGGTTGCCTAAAGACAGCAAATTAGATTTAGGTAAATGGTGTAGTTGGGACGAGGCCGTGGGTTATGCGCGTACTATGAACTCCTGCTACCCAGGCGGATTCGCCGATTTCCGATTGCCTACCAAAGAAGAAGGCGAAAGTATATTCGACAAAGAATATATGAACGTAGATTTTGAAGGCGAAACCATTCATATCCATAAAGTATTTGTTCCTAAAGGAATTCATTATTTATGGACAAGCGACGTGAATGAAGAAGGAAAAGCGTTGCGAGTGAACCTACGCGACGGCACTTCCGAATATGTAGATAAGTTCTCTAAAGAACGCCATGGAACCAAACTCGTCCGTAACGCCGATAAACCACGATAGCTCCCATTGCTTGAAAAAGACCTCGATTTTATAGTCATCCAGGTCCTTCGGCGGAGTTTATCCTGAGCGAAGCCGAAGGACCTGGATAAACTCCGTCGAAAGATCTCGCCTCGATTTAATAAATATTTCCAATCTAGTTTCTTAGGAGTCTAGTCGAGAGATCTCAGCGTTCCGCAGGATCGTTCTGTCCTCTTAACCACAAATTAGTTTCTATGCAATTCCTAAAACTCTTATTTAAATATCATACGATGGCAACTTTTCTGCTCATTCTTTTTGGATTCATGTTTTTTCTGTATGGGAAAAACAACCCAACAGAGGAAACATTCGTTGCTAAACACGGCCCAAAACCCATATTTAACGAGTCAAACCATAGTTATTTGGAAGTTGTGCAGTATTTGCAGGAAATGGCCGTCGATCCGGATAGCATCCAATTGGAATCTTGCGCAAAGATGAAACAAACGGACAAAGGCTGGTTTGTGCGGTGTAAATATCTGGGGAAAAATAAACACGGAGAATTCTCTCAGGCTTCTAAGGGATTTTATATCTCCAATCGCAGGGTCATATTAACTCAAAAATAATTTGCCACACTCTCCTATCTCATTTAATAAACGTCGTTAATTGAAACCATTTGACTGCATCATCAAACGATATAGTCTGATATCATTTGACGCGAATAGTGAATCCCCTTAGAGAAAATAATGAAACAAAAGAAAAAATCCCCTCTCCAACCGGGCGAGATTCTGCTCGTCCAGTTTCTTGAAAAGAAAAAGATCACTCAATATATATTGGCAAAAGTTATTGGCGTTTCTTACGCACGGATCAATAAATTAGTTCTTGGGAAAAGATCGATCACTGCCGATACTGCTTGCCGGTTGGGGAAGTTTTTTATGAAACCTCCCGAGTATTGGATGAAATTGCAAATGGCTTATGATTTGGAAGTCGCTAATAAAAAGCTTGCACGGAAGAAAATTCCAACGTTTAAGGAAGTGAAGAAGTAGAAACGGTTAAAGGTGGTCGCACTTCGAGAACCTCAGGGTAAGCTCGTCAAAGTTGATCGCTTCTGGATGACGCGAGGTAATAATAGAATTTGTCCACAGTAACGTCGGTTCACAACCAATCTCACCAACCAGTATTCAAATATAAGATTTTAATGATAAGGGGGGATATTAATAAATTAGTTACTGGGACCGCTTGTTATTGATAAATCCCTAAATATCAAAAATCTTCTATAACTTCGCACAAAGTTTCTATGGGTAAAGTTATGAGGCATAGGGTTGGATTTGTAGTTTGCTTTCTTTTTCCATCTGGTCTTGAGTCGTATCCAAATCAAAGTCCATTTGCAACCCCAACCAGAATTGCGGAGACATCTTAAAATATTTTCCCAGCCTGATTGCCGTATCGGCGGTTACTCCTCGTTTTTGATGAACAATTTCATTAATTCGCCTGGGAGAAACGCCTATGGCTTTAGCCAATCCATATTGACTAATTTCCATGGGAACTAGAAATTCTTCCTGCAAAATTTCGCCAGGATGCATCGGTGGCATTTTCTTTTTACCCATAAATTTCTCCTAATGATAATCGACAATTTCCACATCGTGAGCGTCCCCAGCCTTCCAGACGAAGCAGACTCTCCATTGAATCTTGATTCGAATACTATGCTGGCCTTTTCTGTTCCCTTTCAGCGCTTCTAAATGATTGGAAGGAGGAATACGAAGATCGTTTAAAGTAACAGATCGATTGAGCATTCTCAATTTTCTCAGCGCAGTGCGTTGGATTCCTTTAGGAATCTTTTTAGAGAACTCTCGATTAAAAGTTTTCTCTGTTTCGCGGCATTTGAAAGACTTGATCACAATATATATTAACGCTTCGCGTTATTAACGCCAAGGGAAAAATAAAACGGAAATCTGCTTAGACAAATAACTTATAGATTTTACTATTGACCTGCGAAGGATTTGAACTTTCGAGTTATTGATTGGAAGTCAGTTGGCAAAGACGATTGGCGTTTCTTACGCACGGATCAATAATTTAGTTCTTGGAAAAAGATCGATCACTGCGGATACGGCTTGCCGGTTGGGGAAGTTTTTTATGAAACCTCCCGAATATTGGATGAAGTTGCAAATGGCTTATGATTTGGAAGTCGCTAATAAAAAGCTTGTAAGGAATAAAATTCCAACGTTTAAGGAAGTGAAAAGGTGAGGCGTTAAAAATTGGCCACAGAAGAACACAGAAAAACACAGAAGAAAACCGAAAAAGGCAGACATACAACTCCGAAACATAGATTCCTTGACGGAGGTTGTGCTGAGAAACGCCCTAATAACCGGAATGACATTTAGATCGAGGCGAGATCTTTCGCAGAACCTAAAGGTTCTCCTCTGGATGATACTTCGACAAGCTCTGCACAGGCTAATCGTGGGATTTGTTAGAGACTACGTTCACTATTGACCAAGCCTAAAACTAACTTACGTCATTCAGACGACTAACGGGAGGAAGAATCCCGAAGTTCGGTTTTGACTTTTTACTCTTAACAAAAAAAGACCACTAAGAAAACTCAACGATATCTTCTATATTATTCAGATTAAAAGGTCAAATAAATGAAAATACAAATATATCTATAAAAAACGCTCAAATGTTGAGTTAAACCCACCAAAATCCCTTTTAAGAAATTATTTTCAAATATAATAAACACAGAATAAAATTTTGGTATATAATTTCTTATATCAAAATGTTATTCAATCGAAAAATTTTGTCAATATCGGAGTAAAGGTATCCCGCTTTTTGTGAGCGCAAGCAAGAGGGGGAATTTATGGGCCGTTTCATTCTATCCAATAAACCATTACAAGGGGTTTATCATGAGATTATTACGTCTTTTTGTTATGGTAGTTTTTGCTTGTGGATTTTTTTTCAGTCAGGCTAAATTTGCAGAGCCGGTTACAATTACTAGTAAACATACTTGCACAACAAATAATTTTACTTGGAATCCATCGTCAGAAAGCTGTAGTCCACCAAATAAATATAAAGTTACATTTAATGATCCGATGGTAATACAGAATATCACTTTACTAATCCCAAAAAATAACATTCTTATCATCGATGGGGGCATAATCTATAACTACAGCACTATCAAAAACTCAGGCACTATCAAATTCCTTTCTCAAGGCAAATTATACAACCAAGACACCATAAACAACTTTGGCAAAATCCTCATGGAGAAATCTACCCTTGGCAGTATTACCTTCGTCAACTTCAAAAACATCAACAACTCCGGCAAAATCACCAACGAAACCGGCCTTTTCACCAATAACGAAAACGGCGCTATCACCAACAACAAGGATGCAACTATTGACAACAATTCTTACGCCATTTTTAACAACAAGGGCGCTATCACCAACAACAAGGACGCAACTATCACCTCTACTGGTCCCTTCTCCAACAGCAGCAAGACAGGCATAAACAACTCGGGCGCTATCACCATCGTAAACGGCCATTTCACCAACTCCGGCGCCATCACCAACAACTTAGGCGGAACTATCAAAACCTTCAGCTCATCCTCCTTCTTCATCGGCGGCACTATCACCAACAACGGCGATATCACCAACAGCTCTCGCTCAATTATCACCAACAAGGGCACCATCACCAACTCCGCCACTCTCACCAACGACGGCGTTTTTAACCAATCTGGCGGAACAATCACTAACACCGGAACAATTACCAACAACGAGACTATCACCAATTCCGCCATCACCACAAAATCAGGCGGAAAAACCACCAACTCCGGCGGAATTATCACCAACTCCGGCGGTATCACCAATGATGGAACTATCACCAACAACTCTGGCGCAACCATCACCAACGAATCCGGCGGAACGATTACCAACAACAAAGCTATCACCAACAACTTCGGCGGAGAAATCCTAAACCCCACTAACAAAAACCCCACTAGCGCCACAGGCAAACAAGGCACTATCATCAACAGCAAAACCGGAACTATCACCAACTCCGGCAAAATCTTCAACGATGGAGGCGGCATTATCAACAACAATGCTAATAAAGATACTAAGGGCGTTGGCGGCAATATCCAGAACCAAAGCAAAGCATTTATCTACAACAGAGCCGCAAAAGCTAATGGGATCTCAAACGGCATCATCAATAACTACGCCAAAATAGACGACGAAGGCACAATAACTAATAAAGGTTCCATATTTAATATTTGTGGTGGCACCACTCCTGGAAATCCAATTTCATCCCCGCCTATTGTCCAGCCGTGTTCTGATGGAGATTAATTTTAACTAGCGCCTGACCGAAAAGAGTTGCCAACGTTTAAAATCGTTGTCTAGGAACGCGTGGGCATCTAGGCGGTCAAAAAACTGGCAAGACGGAAAAATGTGGCAACGACTCAACGCGCCGTTCATTAAAATCTGGACCGGTTATAAAGAAACTGTGTGAGTTTTAAATAAGCAAGGTTTTATCAGGTTAAAATGGTTACCCGACGACCCTTATAACTTCTTTTTATAAGTTGGATTGGCCTCCCCGGTTTATACGGAAAAATAAATATCGGGGTACTGTGGAGCATAAATAAACCCATTATATTTAGGTTAGTCCGTTCAAATTTGAATAAAAATTAAGAGAACTTGATTTTGCGTTTTTTAGGCGAAAAATCCCTGAAGGTCTAAAAAAAAGAATGCAGATATCTCTAAAAAACGCTTGGAGGTTGAGTTACTCCTCCAAAAATCTCCTTTATTAACCATTTTCGACTTCAGAAATTTCATATATAAAAATTTTTAATGTATAATTCCTTACAACAAAATAAAATTCAACCGAAACGCTTTATTAAAAACGGAGTAAAGGTATCCCGCCTTTTGTGAACGCAAGTAAGAGGGGGAATTTATGGGCCGTTTCATTTTATCCAATAAACCATTACAAGAGGTTTATCATGAGGTTATTACATCTTTTTGCTTTGGTAGTTTTGGCTTGTGGATTTTTTTCCAGTCAGGCTGCATTTGCAAAGTCGTTTACAATTTCTGATGCATCTTCTTGTGGCACAGCAGGTTTTAATTGGAATAAAAAACCACCAAGCTGTAGTCCACCCGATGATAATCATAAAATTACAAAAGAAAATTCCATTGTAATAGAAAATATCACTTTCCTAATCCCAGAAAACTACACTCTCACTATCGAAGACGGCGCCATCGACAACTCCAGCGGAATTATCACCAACAACGGCGCCATCACCAATAACAACGCTATCACCAACTCCGGCGTTATCATCAACAACGGCGCTATCAATAACATCTATAACTCTGGAATCGTCACCGCTACCATAACGAACTCCGGAATCATACGTGGAAGCGGCGTTATAACCAACTTCAGCTTTATTGCCAACTCCGGCATCATCAGTGGAAGTAACGATATCGACAACTTTGGCGAAATCGCCAACTCCGGCGATTTCGTCAACTCCGGCGAAATCGCCAACTCCGGCGCTATCGACAACGACGCCACCTTCACCAACAACGCAAGCGGATCTATCGCTAACAACTCCCACGGAACTATCACCAACAACAGCCATTTCACTAACTCCGGCGCTATCGCCAACTCCGGCGCTATCGCCAACGAAATTGGAAGCACCCTCAACAACTCTGGCGTCATCACCAACATTTCCAGCGCCATCAACAAATCCAGCGCCATCAACAACCACGGGGTCATCACCAACTCTGGCGCCATCAACAATGAAAGTAAAAGCCCCAAAAAATCCAGCGCCATCAACAACTACGACCTTATCAACAACTCTGGCGTCATCAACAACGATAGTAAAAGCGCCATCAACAACCACAGCGCCATCAACAATCACGGCGCCATTAACAATTCTGGCGATGTCAATAATTACAGAAAAATCTCCAACTACGGCGCTATCGCCAACAACTCTGGCATCATCAACAACGGCGTCATTAACCACTCTGGCGGCCCTCATATCCTAAAAATCATCTACAATTACGGTGTTATCACCAACAAAAAAAAAGGCGCCATCAACAATGGAAGTAAAAACCTTATCGTCAACAACCGCGCCGTTTTCACCAATAAATCCGGAGCAACTATCACCAACAACGGCGATATCCACAACCGCTTGGGTACTATCACCAACATATCCGGAGCAATTATCACCAACAACAGCGATATCCACAACGAAGGCCCAAATACCGACAACAAAAGCTATTTCATAAACTCCGGCGCAACTATCAACAACAACGGCCATATCCACAACAACCCCGGCGCAACTATCGTCAACGACGATAAAGCTACTATCAGCAACTCCGGCTCCATTACCAGCAAATCTGGCGCAACTATCAACAACAAATCTCGCGCAACTATCACCAATCACTCCAACGCAACTATCACCATTCACTCCAACGCAACTATCACCAACTCCGACTCCGGCTCCATTACCAACAAATTTGGCGCAAATATCATCAACAACGGAACCTTCGCCAACTCAGACAAATTAGATAACTCAGGAAAACTACATAACTCCGGCGCTATCGCCAACTCTGGCCCTATCACCAACCAAATAAACGGCGTCATCTACAACCTCGGCGGCATTAACAACAATTTCCATATCACCAACTCAGGAAAATTAGACAACACCGGCTCCATTAACAACATCAAAGGCTACATATACAACTCAGGAAAATTAGATAACTCCGGCTCCATTACCAACAGCGATAGTGGCTCCATAGACAACAAAAATGGGGGAAAATTCAGCAACTCAGGAACATTAGCGAACTCCTGGTCTATCACCAACCATTCCGGCGGAACCATCACCAACTCCGGCACTATCGAAAGCTATGTCGGCTCAACTATCACCAACTCCGGCGGTATCGCCAATTCCGGCGGTATCACCAATAATGGAACTATCACCAACAACTCTGGCGCAACCATCACCAACGAATCCGGCGGAACTATTACCAACAGCAACGCAATCGCCAACAACGGCGTTATCGACAACTGCGGCGGTCAAATCAGTGGAAATATTTCAGGTAACGCTCCTGAAGAATGTCTAAGAGGTTGCATCAGTTGGAAAAGTTCTACAGGTGAACCTTGCAACAAAGTTTGCACTAATCCTGTCGATTCTGGGATCGACTTAAACCCTCACGGTCAATCTTTACCTTATTACATCTGCCGGTATAACGCAAAAAGTAAGGGGAAAAGAGCAGGCTGGAATGAGGATAATTCACAGGATATGGCTAATTGTAGCGTAAACTATGGATCAGTTTCGACGGGCGGCAGTAATTTTGATTGCTTGTGTATAGATACCTGTAGCGTGGGCCAGGAGAATGAAAAAAAATAGATAACCAAACCATAGTATTGAAGTACGGCGTAGAGTAGAAACCCGATAACCGATCGACTCTAAATAGGGCTTGATGTGCGGTCTCTAGCGACTTTATAAACTAAGGATGAGTAACAACGTAATCTTTGCTGAACGCTTCAGGGTAAGGAAACGAAAAATCACAATTTAAAAAAACCAAAGCATAATAAACTCTGTAATGATAAATACAACGGATCATAAAAGCTGAGTCATTCAAACATGCCACTATAAAGGAAGGTCAATACATGAAGCTTACTCTATATAAAAGCGTCATCAGCCTACTATTTGTCATTGGTGTTGTAATTATTAATTCCACCGCAGTAGCTCAGGAAGCGACTTCTTCTTCTAATTGCATAGTATGGAAATCGACATCAAAGACAAGCTGTGGCGTTGTTTGCAAAACGGGAACTGATAACCTGCTTGGAGCGGTAAACTCTGGGACAGACTCCTCTGTCACCCCAAATTTAACTTTCTACGTCTGCCGGTATAACGTGAGAACATATGGGAAAAGGGCAGGTTGGAATGAAAAAACCGCTTGCAATACAGCCTTCGGCGGTAGTGGTACATATAAAGAGACATATGAATGCTTGTGCTATGCCAAATGCGAAGAGATAAACTCTACTGGGGAAGAAAGGAACGTGACTGGAGGCGCCAAATACAAAAGGTTACGATGACACGCAGTAGAGGAGAGCGGGAATGATCTCATCACAACCATGGCGAGCCGCGTTAAAAATTGGCCACAGAAGAATACTTCGGCGTTGCTCAGGGCAGGTTAATCCTGGGATTTGTTAGAAACCACCCTCACTATTGACAAAGTCTAAAACCCCCGCCCGTCATTCAGACGACTAACGGGAGGAAGAATCCCGAAGTTCGCTTTTGACTATTTAAAATCTAGATCCATAGAGAACCTTCTATGAGACATGCTTCTACCAAGCATAGATTTCTCGACAAGCTCCTAAGGAACTAGAGGAAATAACCGGTTTAAAAAACGAGATCCCTCGACAGAGTTTATCCAGGTCCTTCGGCTTCGCTCAGGATAAACTCCACCGAAGGACCTAGATGACATGCGGTGAGGACTTTGCAACTCTAGTTCCTTTTTCAATCAACGCGTGAAATGAGTCTGGCGCTCGAAATGACGTTTGAATCGAGGCGCCCCTTTGACAGATTTGTTATGAAACTAAAGATTACGTTGGAAACTAATAACCTAGGTTTTTTAAGAAAAAAAGTTTCTAAATGAGATTCTTCCTCGCCGCTCAAGCGGCTTCGTCTGAATGACGCGCAATGGGGTCTCTATCCATCCAATTTCTTGTAAAGTTTAGAACTCCGTTAATTTAAAATCATTCTGTGTTTTTCTGTGAAATTCCGTGGCTAAAAGGTTTTTTTAGGCAGTTTCCTAAAAATGCCTTTATCCTTTATAATACCTTTCCTTTTTTAATTCATTAATCGAAAAGCAAAAAACATATGGAATCCGAAGCACCTAAAGAAGAACCTGAAATCGGCGGATTGTCGCAAAATTTCGCCTTCGCAACCGCATCCCTTTTTGCCAGAATCGATCAATTCATTGGACGCGAAGACGTTATTGCGAAAGTGGAAAAAAATTTCCTCGGCGTTCAAAAAATTGTCGGGCTTGACGGTATCGGCGGCATGGGTAAAACCTTTGCCGCCGTTAAAATCGCTCAAAACTTATTGGATAGCAAAAAGGCCGATCTAAAAACCGACAAAGTATTTTTTATAGACGGTCGCGACGGACTGGGAGCTACCTACCACTCTTTTCTGGGTCAGTTCGTTCAAGTATGCGAGCTGTATAATGAACTGGGATTGACCCAAACTTTTTTTGAAAAAGACGACTCTCCGCAAGCAACCGCCGTTGAACTGATCAAAGACTTGCAGGGACGCAACATTCTTTTTGTTTTTGATAATCTGGAATCGTGGCTTGACGAAGACGGTAATTTTATAGACGACCGGTTATACGAATTTATTTTCACCTTAGTTCAAATGAGCGAAGGTAATTTAAAATTTTTGTTAACATCGCGTTATAGATTTTCTTTCAATTCACATGAAGCGGACACACTGGACCCTCTTTGGATTTCCCTAAAACCCTTCTCGGTAAACGAACGATTATCCGCAATAAAATTGCAGCCTGAACTTGCCGATAAACCGCCCGCAGAAAAGTTGCAATTGGCGCAGGACATTGGCGAACACCCTTACGAAATCGGTTTGTTGGCAAAAATTGAAGGCGCATCGACTGAACAAGCCGAAGCTATTTGCGCGAAACGCGAAGAGTTTGGCGATTTTACCGCGCTGGATTATTATCTCGGCGAATTATCGGATGACGAATTAGAATTGCTTCAATTCCAGACGTTATTTCGGAAAGAACATTTGAATAAAAAACTTACCGAACTCTTCTGGGGGTTTCAAAGAAAAAAAGCGGGTAAACCTTTTGATAATTTCGAAACCTTTATTCAAGGAATCGCCGGCAAAGGCTTGATTGCTTTTGACGCCAATCAAGAAGAAACTCAGCTTCATCCCTTAGTTAGAATGCGGCTGCTTGAGGAAAACGACGGCGACTTTCTAATGCCCTTTGATCGTGTCGCTTCTATTTATCAAGAAATCGTCCAATTTTTTCTTGCTCATTTCAAGCATTTTGAAATGTCCGATCAAGAGCGAGCATTTGGTTTTCTTGCCAATGGGTATGAATATGCGCTTTTATTAAAAGAACTGAAATTCATCAATCCTATTCATCAAATTTTTTCAGCCGGTTTTAAAGGGTTCATTTTCAGACACGTTGCGGCGGATTTCTTTGTGCGCACCGCAAAAGTTGGGTTGAAAGCCGCCAAATCGCCCAACGATTTGCAAATGGTCTTAAGAGTTATCGAGGACTTAAATAATTTCAAACTCTTCTCGTTTGCCCAAGGGTTCTTAAACGAAGTATTGGCCCATAATTCGATAGACGACAAATGTCGACAATTTGCTTTAGGCGTTCAGGGGAAAATTTATTCCAACATCGGCAATTGGGATAAAGCCGCCGAAACTTTTAAAGAAAGTTTAGAACTGGCCTCCCCCGAAGATCCTGATTCGACTTATGGGGCGATTCTCCATCAATTGGGATATGTTTATGAAAATCAAAAACAATGGCAATCCATGAAGGATAACTATTTATTGGCAATTGAACATCTTGCTAAAAACAAAGATCCTAAAATCGATATTGCGTTTCAAAGCTTGGGACGGACCCAGGAACATTTTTCGGAATACGATTGGAAACAAATGGGACAATGGCTTGCCCCCCAAATTATTGAAGCCATCAAATCGGGGTGGACCGAAGAGGCGGTCGCGGAATTAAATAAAGCCAGTGAAAAATAAATTGGCGTTTAAAATTAACTTTCTGCTATCATGAAAAAATCATTAATTTTTTATTTTTGTTTTTAAATGATCGACTTCGACCAACATTCGAGCGAACAAAGACCAGAAACCACTCCGCAAGTTGTTTCGACCCTTCCCTTATTGTCCGCTTTAGCTCTCTTGAAACGGGGCGGTCCCCCTTTCCAATAGACCAAAATGGGCACATCGCCCACTATTCTTTTTTAGATTTTTTCCAAAATAGATACTAAGCCAATTTATTGATATAATAGGTGGTTGTTGAAATATTGAGCGTTAATAAATGGAATTATTTTTATTAAATCGAGGCGAGATCCTTCGCTTTGCTCAGGATGACACGCGAAGGGATTTGCATAAAATTAGTTTCTAAATCAATTGACCAAAATGACCAACCGAACCGTTGGTTAGCGCTCTTAAAAATAAATTTAATCAATTTCCATAAACACGGCGTTATCTATAATATAAAAGCTTAAATTTTGAAAGTGAGATTGAAATGGAACCGGAAAGACTGATTGTATTCGACACGACCCTGCGGGACGGGGAACAATGCCCAGGCGCCAGCCTAAACATCAAGGAAAAACTTGAAGTTGCGCGGCAATTGTCCTTGTTAAGAGTCGACGTGATCGAAGCGGGTTTTCCGGTAGCGTCACCGGGAGACTTCCAAGCAGTTGAAACGATCGCTAAAGAAATTCGCAACGCTTCCATTGCGGGTCTTGCTCGCGCTTATGAGAAAGACATCGTGGCGGCGGCGCAAGCGCTGGAAAAAGCCGAATCGCCTAGGATTCACGTTTTCCTTTCCACATCAAAATCGCATCGAACCCATATGGTGAAAAAAGCGAAGGAAGAAATTGTGACCATGGCCATTGACGCCGTCAAAATGGCCAAAAAATATGTCGACGATGTAGAGTTTTCTCCTATGGACGCTTCCCGTACCGAAGAAGATTTTCTGGCAACGGTATTAGAAGCGGTGATCGATGCGGGAGCGACCACGGTGAATATCCCAGATACGGTGGGTTACGCCATTCCAGAACAGTTTGGAGACCTAATCTCTTACATTAAGAAAAATGTCTCAAATATTGATAAATCCATCATTAGCGTGCATTGCCATAACGACCTTGGCCTGGCTGTCGCCAACTCTCTCGCCGCAGTTAGGGCTGGAGCGCGGCAGGTAGAATGTACCGTAAATGGCATTGGCGAACGCGCCGGTAACGCCGCGATGGAAGAAATTGTGATGGCTCTAAAAACCCGGAAAAGCTTTTACCAAGTGGAAAGTCAAATCGAAACGAAACACATCATGGCTTGCAGTAAAATGGTCAGCAGCTTGACGGGATTCTTTGTGCAACGCAACAAGGCCATTGTTGGCAAAAACGCGTTCGCTCACGAATCGGGTATTCATCAGCACGGATTTTTGAAAAAGAAAGATACCTTCGAAATTATGGATCCAAAACACGTCGGCGCAGACGAATCGGAGTTGGTGATGGGTAAACATTCCGGACGTAGCGCTCTGGCGCATAAAGTAAAAGGATTGATGGGATATGAGTTGTCGCAGGAGGACCTCGATACATTATTCGATGAATTTAAAGTATTAGCGGATGAAAAGAAAGAAATCTTCGACGAGGATATTGTCTCGCTTATACATAAACAAAAACTAGAAGACGATAACTTAATCACCTATCGGCTTGGTAAGTTCAAATGCAATTTTGAAACGGGGGCGGCCCCGCAAGCGGAAGTTGAATTGATTGGCCGAGATGGCGCTCCCTTCTCCGCTAAAGCCGAAGGCGACGGTCCTGTCGACGCAATCTATAACTGTATCGACAAAATTTCGGGCTTGCAATGCAAGCTCTTGGATTACCAAGTTATGTCAAAAACCAAAGGCCAAGATGCCCAAGGCGAGGTAACGGTTTTGGTGTTAAATGAAACCCGAGAGTCGCTTGGTAAAGGCTCTAGCCTTAATACGCTAGAGGCAAGCGCCGAGGCATATATTGACGCTATCAATAAATTGCTCATTAAAAGAAAAGCCGGACCCGTAGAAAGTTCCGATATACCGGGACCTTAAGATTTAGCTTTTTGCAGAAAATTTATTGAGTTTTAAGAATTTAATTTTATTCAACCGGGGCTTTGCCAAAATTGGGAAAGCTCCGGTAACTTTTAGGAGAAAAGGAACATGCCAAGTTACGACCACACATGCACGAAGTGCAAAAAAGATTTTGTTGTGGAAATGAAAATATCCGAAGTTGGAGTAAAAAAAGTCAAATGCCCTAAATGCAAATCTTCAAAGAACGTCGACCGCAATGTAACAAACACATCCTATAAAGCTGAAAGTGTCGACCGATATAATTACTCCAAAAATAGCGGCGATTAGATTAAATTTGAGACCGCAAAATTGACAATCTCGCCGCTAACTATCTTTTTTTATAAAAAAGTATAAAGAAGAAGATTTTTAAAGGTTTACCAAACTAATACTTCTTGCGGATAAAAAATAAAATGGATGTAATGAAATAAGCCCTGATTTTTCAATTTTTTTCACCCAATATTAAAAATTTAACCCACTCATAAAAACCCCGCCCCCAAATTCTCCTTTCCGAATTTACCCCAAAACAACGCCAAAAATTGTATTATAATATGTAACGTCTGTGTTACACTTTTTATTGGGCTATTGTGATCTAGCAAAAAATGCCGATAATAGTAGTAGCGCATTTGATTTACATATTAAGGCTGATTATTCTACGATTTTTCCCAGTTTTAAAACTTACCCAGACCAATAATCTGCCGATCAAATAAATTTCATTTAGCCGAAATTGCGAATTCTTATTCGCTTTATTAATACTAATCATTAATTTCATAGATTATGTCCGCTCTCGATCTTGAAACTCCACAAGCTCAAAGCGAAAATGGCCGCCTTGTTTCGCAAATCCACAATGAATTGACCCGTTACCATTTAAGCGGCGAGAACGTAACTATGGAGCAGTTGGTAAATGTTGACGAACGTATCGCCAATTTAGCTAAAGACATCATAAGTAAAGAAGGAAGCCTTGACTCCTTTAAAGATCGATTCGTTGAGTTTTATCATCTTTTGTCGCTTCTCTTTGATGAAAAAAATCACGCAGCGCGCGCCGAAGAAAATTTAGCCCGGGCTTTTAAATTAGATAAATCAAATATCGAAACTATTTTTCGCATGGGATTGCGCTATTACGATAAAGGCGATTACGAAATTTCTGGAAAAGCATTTGCCCGACTTTTAAAAATTGCAGAACTCGCAAAAAGAGCCGGAAAAATAGAGCAATTATTTGGAGAGAAAAAACGGTTGGCGACCCTAGGAAACTTGGGAATTCATTATTTTGACCAAAAAGACTACGAAAAAGCGGAAGAAGTTTTTAATTATGTAACCGCTTTAGCGCAAATTGGATTAAAAGAAAGCGAATGCTCCTTGAGCCAAGTTTTAGACCTTTCTAATTCCGAATCCGAAGCTAGTTTCTATTTGGGCAAAATTCAAATGGAACGCAACAAGAGAATGGAAGCCTTAAAACATTTAGAACATTCCATTCAATTAAATGGCAACGACAAAGCCAATGCGCTATTAGGACTTTTGTATTTCAAACTAGGAAAAATTGAAGAGGCTCTTAAATGCTATCAGGACGCAGTTAAAAATAATCCAAACAACCGCGATGGGATGCGAGGAATTTTTGAAATTTTCGAAATGGAAAACCGTCCGCTTGAAGATTATTTAGATATTATCGATCTTGATAGTAACCCGGATAATTCGACTAAGCGGTTCTTTGTCGCCGAAGCTTATTTAATATTTGCCATGAAAAGTAAGCTCTCCAAATTTAAAGAGCCGGAAAACACAACAGTCCCCTACGATATTTTAAATAAAATCGTCGCGCGCTTAGAAAAAGCCGAAACCGCTTTTGCAGCCTCGTTTCAAAAAAACGATCCAGATATCGACAAAGAATTTGAAGAAATCATCAAAAGTAAAATTGTCGAATCAAGGAACTGGCTAAAAATACTAAGAGATTATAGAAAACAAAAAACCGGTATTTATTGGCAGAAAATGACTATTGATTCCGTGCAAAGTTTTGAGTTGTATTTTGAATGGTCTGATAAAATTCCTTACGATTCCTCGCTCAGGCGTTATGAAGAAATTAGAAAAACAGCGGACAAAAATCCTATTCCCTATCTTTATATAGGCAAGGCTCAACTAAGGGAAGTAATTAAGGCAACTGAAAGTAAAAAGGAAGCTCTTCAACCGGCAGCTATGATCCAATTACTTGACGAAGCGACCAAAAATTTCAATAAGGCCAAAAACCTAGAACTCGAAAATGGCCCCCTAACGGCGCCAATTCAAAAACAGCAAGAGCTCCTAAAGGAAATTCAACTAAGCGTCGTCAAATCCGCTAAAAAATAAGGAAATCGCTCCGCCTCAAAAAATCCCGATTGAATAGTCAGTTTTGGTCAAAGTTTGCAATTGGATATTCTATTTGTAATTCATTTAATAAATTTGCAAAACTTTTTTGGTAATCCCCCCCACTTTTCCATCCGCTGAAGTCTATCGAAGCGCTTTCTAAATTTAAATCCTTTACCCAACTTTCAAAGGCTTCTTCACCTTTTCCATCTACAATAATAGGAAATAATATCTTAGCTTTTTGAAAATCGTCAAAATTATATTTGCATTGATCTTTTAATTCTTCGCGCAATTCCAAATTCATTCTGTGTTCTCTTTTAAGAGCTTTTTCTACCTCCCCTCTTAACCATTTTGATTTAACAGAATCTTCCGAAATCAAAAACAGACGCTTCTCGTTGTCTCGAACCGTTTTATCGCATATTTCCTCATACCAATTTTTTTCTTTATCCCTTTTTGGAACAAACCAGCATCGCAAACCTTTTTCTTGTAAGTTGCCATGAATTTTTTTTGCCAGCACATCGTCTTCTTTTGAATGACTAATAAAACATGAATGTTTTTGAGCCAAGTTAAGCGATTGTAAAAGCGTCGGGATGTTATTTATAAAAGGATCTGAAAACCCACAATCTCTTAAAAACTTTTCCGGTATATTTTTTGATCGAATCAAAGTTTGTTGATCGATGGTAGAAGGCCCGCAAGAAACCACTTTATCTAGCCCCTTAGTTTTGGACAAATCATTTTCGCTAAAAATTGTCGATTTTATTTCGGCCTCCTCAAAATTGGTGCCGATCAAAATTGCCCTAGTAAAATTGACCCCATAAAGCTTCGACCACATAAAGTTAGACGCTCTTAAATTTGCGTTGAAAAAATTGGCCGATATTAGGTTCGCTCTACAAAAGTCGGTAGATTTAAGATCTGCCATAAAGAAATTTGCTAATTCCAAATTAGCGTCCATAAAATCGACATGTCTAAGGTTGGCGTTGGTAAAGTTAACCCTTTGTAAATTAGCTTCGTCAAAAACGGCCGTCAAAAGATTCGCATTTTCGAGATTTGCTCCCTCCAAATCGGCTCCATGGAAATCAACGCCCGTTAAGTCCGTTCCATAAAAATTAACGTCCGTTAAGTTGGCCAATGCAAGACTTGGAATGATTAAGTTAGTTTCCGATAAATCGGGTTTTATATCGGGATTGTCTTCCCGCCATTCATTCCAGTCTTCGACATCCTTGTTAATAATTTCAAAATGTTCGGGATTTGCCATAAATTATTTGACTGTATTTTAAATAATTGTCGATAGAAAATAGGGATGACCGCTTTAAGCGTCAAGAGGTGAGGAATTATATCAAGAGACTAAGACAAATCAAACCTTAGAAAAACCATCAGGTTGAAAATTTATTCTACTGAGGCAGTTTTAATTTGATTGTATCCCTGTTCTTTGGCTTGGGTGAGAGCGTTGTCTACAGCTTTTATATAATCCCATGGGGATAACTCGTCATTAGGAACAGAAGTTATGACTCCCTGACTAAGGGTGATCACATCGGAAACCTGCGAATGGGAGTGGGGAATATTTAACTTTTTAATGTTGCTTTCAATTTTGCTGGCCAAGGTTAAAGTTTGCTGTAACTCCGTTTCGGGTAAAATTGCCCCAAATTTTTCTTGTCCATAGCGGGCCACAAAATCAGCCGGTCTACGAATCGTTTGCTCTAAAACTTTTGCGACATTATCCAGACAAAAATCTCCCGCAGAAAAACCATAGTTTTCATAAAAGCTATTAATAAAATCAACTTCTATAAAAATAATAGATATAGGTAATTTGGAACGTCTAGCTCTTCCCACTTCCATTTCAAGGGTTTCGTCAAACCTACGCTTGTTTGGAATATTGGTCAATCTATCGATAGATAATAAATTTTCCAACATGTCGCTTTTTTGTTTTAAATTTAAATGTGTTTTGATGCGGGCAACGACTATCGGAATATTAAGAGGTTTAATAATAAAATCGACACAACCAGCTTCAAATCCCTTAATTTCTTCTTCTATCGCCGATATAAAAATAACGGGAATATTCTGGGTTGTTTCGGCCCTTTTAAGTTTTTTACAGGTTTCATATCCTTCTACTGTTTGGAGCTGGGTGTCCAAAAGAATTAGATCGGGTGGATCTTCCGACCTCGCAGCCGATAAAACTTTTTCTCCATCGTTTACAACAATCACTTCGTAAAAATGCTGTAACGCCTCGCAAAGTATTTTTGTACTCACCGACATATCGTCGGCGACCAATATTTTTTGTTTCAAGAATTTGTTGACCATTGAACCTTTTAACCAACCCTTTTATAAAAACCCGCTTTTTTAATCAAACGCTCTTTATCTTAGATCTACGTTCGGATATTTCCAGTAACTTCCAAAGAATTATTGGAATATCCATAAGAAAATTCCCGTCTATTTCATAAACGCTAGATTGTTTTGACGAACGGATTTCCAATGATTCAAACTTATCTCCAATGATCGAATCTTCCCCGCAGAATTCACCAGGTTCTATGGTATCTATCGCTTCGCCTTTTGACAGAATCTCTAATTCACCGCTCTTTAACAATATCAATTCGGGTTTACTGCCTATTAAACGAGTTTTCCCCTTTGGATATTGTTTCAATTCAAATTGTTGAGAAATTTTATTTAGGATTGGGTAAGAAACCATTTCACCAAACAACCAAGTATTTTGCAGAAATTCCCGGTTGTCTATGGTTGTATGATAGTTTTGATATAGTTTATTTCGTTTAATAAACTTGTTATAAAAAGAGCCAGGAATTTGAAGCGTTCTTATATAACTTTCTGCGCGAACCGTTTCCATTGAAGAACAATTCATAAGTCCCGAAAGCTCGCCTACTAAGGAACCGGTTGAAATCATTCTTTGTCTACCCGTTTTAGAATGAATTGTTTCCACCATCCCAGTTAATATCAAATAAATAAAAGGGGTTGTTTCGCCAGCTTTAATCAATATAGTCCCCGCATTAAACGACTCTACTTGAAAATTTAACATCATACGTAAATCTTCGGAAGGAGCGTCGGGGAAATAATCCCGCATTAACTGGGCGGCTATTCGCATAGTATAATCTTGATTGCTCGATATTAAAACATCAACCATCCCAAAGGGAGCGCTCGAGCCAATTTCCTTTTCTTGAACGGTCAGTTTTTCAGATTTATGAGATAAAACAATTTTTTTCGAATTATCTTCTAAAAAATCTTCAGCGTTTCCGTGGATTAATCCTCCTCCAACGTCAATCTTCTTAATATCGGCAGGCTCTAAGTATTCTGCCTTCACTTGCTCATAGAAATGTTGCGATATCCCCGGCTCGGTTTTATCGTCTGTCATCATATTTTTTAAAATGTCCAAACCCGCAATATCCGCCAAATGGGCATAGGTGCAATACCCTTTTTCCCAGAGGGTTCGAAAAGTATAAATATTTGTTTCCACCGGATGAGGAGACAATGTTGGTTTTACTTCAAGCCCTTCAACATTATTCCAAACATCAAATTCTAAATCGCAAATCTCAAAATAGTTGCCCAGGCGGTCTTTATCCCAATTGAATAAGGCTGACAATTTTTTAGTTACGGAGGTTCTCACTAAAGGGGTGGAATAAAATTTAATCCTGTGATCGGCGCGTAAAAGGGTCGGAAGTCCTGCAAAATGATCGTCATGACCATGGGTTTGAAAAATACCTTCGATTTCATTCACTCCAATCCCTAAAGCCGTTAAACTTGTTAATATATTTGGTCCAGCGTCAATCAGGTATATTTTTTCTTGAAAAACTAAAACGCTGGACATGCACGGCCGGTTAATATCCCATCCGTCGCCGTCTCCGGAATGAATCACAGAAAAATATTCTGGTTTGATTTGGTAAAACCCAAGTTCATAAGCTGGTTCGTAATCTTCATCCTCAAATAACGTTAAATCTACTTCAATCGACTCGCCTTTATAATTAAACTCATATCGATTAAAACTTTTGCGTTTAATCGTTATCCCATTTCTTATTTCAACTAAATCTTGGTTAACTACTTTTGAATCGAGGAGCTCTTTGGTTTGCCCAATATGGCCAAAAGCAAATTTAAGCTTTAACCGCATCATTTCCTCTGCCGCCTCTTCCTCTATTCCGGCATCCATGATTTCCTCTTTGGAAATCAGTCCATAGTTTCCTCGATAAATGTATTCCATCTGAGCGTTAACTTGTTTTTCTTCGCCAATTAAAATGGGTTTGATACCGGTGTTATTTGGATGATCCGGAATGGCCATACCCTGCATATACAACATTTGTAGTACAGGAAACTCCGCCAAATTAGAGAAACGACCTTTTTGCACCAAAATATCAGACAACAAAATAGCGTTTGGTCCCGATTGAAATAAACGCCCATTTTTTTCAATATTCTTAATAAGCCCTTTTTTAATCAGATGCTTCATAATGTCTTCTGGACAACCACACAGGCAATTGAAATCTGCCTCCTTTATGGAAATCCAATAAACGCCAGAAATTATTTTAATTTTCTCGATATGAGCCATAGATTTTACTTTTAAGGCTGTACGTCCAAATTAAGCCGCGAACAAAATTACAAGGACTAATTAAGAATCAGATTTTTTCGGGTTATTATATGGAAATACTATCGAAATAACGACATAGAGTCAATTTGAAAATGAAAATCAAGGATGTAAATGAAAATCTAACGAAGAAGAAAAAACTGATTTTTTTTGAATATTTATCAATTTATTACAAGTCTCTATTGATATTTTTAGGAGGAAAGGCGAACTTTATTTATCGAGGTAATTAATTTTTTTAACAATACAAAGAGTTCCCAAAAATTTTTTATCTGCTCCCTTTTCCATAATCACATTATTAGGAAGATTCCAAATTCCAAACGAATCGATCAAAAAAGAGCGCGTATGATCCTTCATATTAGAGGAAGAGTTTTCATTTACACGAAAGTCTACTTTTTTGTCAAATGTGGCTCTTTCACCAAACCTTTTGGTAGCGATTTGAACCAATTCATGAGAACTGGATTCGAAGGATATTAGATCTTTAAGAGATTTCTCTTTTATTTCGTCTTTTTTAAAATCTAAAGAGGAGCAAAACTTGTGATTTGAGTGTAAAACTCTACCTTTTGAATCCAGTCGAAAAATACCATCTGAAGACTTTTCAAGAATGACACGATACTGATTATTACTTTCGATCATTACAGTATTTTGTTCATCAAGTTTCGTATTTAGTCTTTCATGTTCCTGAAGCAATTTTCTAATTTTAAGGTGAGCGTTTATCCGGCTTAAGACTTCTTCACTATTAAATGATTTTGTAATGTAATCCACCCCTCCTAAATGAAATCCATTTAATATATCCTCAGCGTTCGATTTAGCGGTTAAAAATATTATGGGAATATCTTTAGTGGCATGATTGCTTTTGATTTGTTTGCAAGTTTCGAAACCATCTATTCCATCCATCATAATATCTAGTAGAATTAAATCTGGAATATCAATTTCCAAAAACTTAAGAGCTTCTTCTCCCGATGTTGCCGAAAATACTTTATAGCCCTGCTCTTTTATCATTGCGGAAAGAATTTCTAAGTTTGCCGGAGCGTCGTCTACAAGTAAAACCTTCATATCCTTTAATGAAATGGAATCCTTCATTTCTTCCTACCTCTTTTTTAACTGCATAAACTCGTTATATATTATGCTGTCTCAATTTAATCGAAAACATTACAAAATATTTTTCCTATAATCATTTAAAAAAACAATCGTTTTTCTAGTATCCATGCTGAAGCCTATTTAGCAATACAAATTGGCATTTTTTCTTTAATAAATTTTTTAAAAAATAAATTCCAAAAACCGGCTTTTACTATTTACTATCTTAATCTTATTAGCGCTAGATCTAGGCCGTTCAATATATGCACGTTTTGGATACGTCAACCCTTATGAATATTGGAAATCTGGTTTTGGTTCTAAATGGATTCGAAACAAAACACCAGATTTAGAAACTGGCATAGGAGGTTGGAGCGACCGAGAAATTAGTCGCGCAATTCGTAGCGGTATAACTCCCGATGGAAGAACGCTACATTGGCAAGGTATGATCTGGGATCATGCTAGTAATTGGGATGAAGAAGATATTCGATCTCTCATAACTTATCTTCGAACTATACCGGCCGTAAAAAAAATAATTCCCAAGACTATACCGGCAAGCAAGTCCGACTGCTCGTTATATGTCGTTTTCCTTGAACCTGAACAATTATCAAAATGTTAAATTTCAATTTTTATCGTAAAAATAAAATGCCTCGAACTCCTATAAGGAATTCGAGGCAGATAATCTCACAAAACTTAAAACGCAAAAATAAACTTAAAAACTAATAATCATATCTAAGTGAGTTCGCCAATCAATATAATCTTTTCTATCCGTCACAGGAGCTTCATAGTTACCGCCAATCCGAATATTGTCGTTAACCACGTAGCGAGCTCCAGCAGATATTAGGGCGATATTACCGGAATCGGTAGATCCAAAATTTAAAATATCAGCGCCTTCAAAATCGCCGGCGGTGCGGTTTCCGTTTCCAATATTGGCGTATCCATTAAATTCAATGGTTGGAAATAAGTTTGGGTAAATTTCATAATTTGCCGTGGCGGAATAATGAAACAAAGAACTATTATCATCGCCGTCTATAGCAATGTTAGGACCGAAGCTTCCCTGCAAACCTAATTTACCAAAGGCTTTACTTCCTGTAGCAAATATATCTACAAAACCCGAACCATTCCCCTGAAGTCTGATGCCGCTGCTCACTAAAGTACCTGTAGGCGGTTCGTATTCAACGCCAACGGTAAATATGCTATTGGCTTTCGCATCCGAATGGACAGCATACTTAAAACCTAATGAAATATTTGCAAGCCCCTCTTCGTCTTCCAATCCGGCCTTAAAGTTGGCATTGGCAAATCCATCTTTAGAAGCGATAAAACCAAGCCGTTCCGTTAAAGCAACCCGCACTTCAGCCGCATATAAATTAATATTACCACCCGTGGAAGCAAAAGTAGGAGCAATATCCGTATATTGGTGGATTAAACGTAATTCCGTAGTAATGTATGGAGTTTCGTTAAATAGTGGGTTTGCAACTGGCGGCACGTATCGCTTATGTTTAGTGGGTCCCTCTCCTAAAGAACCGTGAAAATCCCAATCAACCGCTATAGCCGGACTTGAAATAAATAAACCACATAAAAAGACAACTTTTGATATCAAACTAAATTTCATTGCACTCCCCCCATCATATAATTAAGGAAAAGAAAAGCGTTAAGCTAGATTCCTTTCACATGGAACTCAATATCTTAACTTCAAAAAAACATCACAGTTTTTCATAATGTAGATCTTCATTTTTCAAATTTATTCCCTAAATAATTGTTTATTTACACCAAGAATAAAAAATACTAATTATCAAAACAAAATTTTATTAGACAAAACACTTTTATGTGTATATACTCTTATTATGATCGATAATAAGAAAACGAATATTTCAAAAAAAAGCGAACAAGTCCAAAACTGTACCTCTTTCCATTTAAGGAAGGCGTCTAGAGCCGTTACGCAAATGTTTGACGAAGCGCTAAAACCCTGTGGTCTATATTCAACACAATTTACTTTGTTAAACGCTATATTTTTTTCGCAACCGGCCACTATTACCAAACTATCCAAAGCCCTCATCATGGATCGAACCACGCTGACTCGAAATTTAAACCCTCTTAAAAAAAATGGCTGGATAGAAATTTCACCAGGAGAGGATAAACGAACCAAAACCTTATCCATTACCTCATCAGGTAAAAAAGTTTTAAACGACGCCACCCTTTATTGGAACCAAGTTCAAAAACAAGTCGTCGGAAAATTGGGAAAAAAACAGTGGGAAGAATTGTTGAATCAATTAACCTTTGTAGTACAAAAATTAAACCCATATTAATTTTTTATCGATAAAGAGTGTATATACATATATTTGGAGAACGCAATGACTACGCAAACGAAAGAAATGAATTTTAATATGAAATCAGATAGTGTCGAATTTCCGATTAAAACTAAAAAGAAAGGTATCACCGCCGATGAAATCCTGCAAATAGCTCTAGAAGAAGGCGCCGACGATATTGGATTTGTCGAACTCAATCGACCTGCCCTTCAAAATCAAAAAGAAGAACTAAGAACCGTTTACCCCAAAACCAAAACCGCCATTTCTTTGATCAAGAAAATGAATCGAGAGAATATCCAAACTCCCGCTCGGTATGCCGCTAATGTAGAATTCCACCACACTATAGACGATCTTACCGATATCGCGCGTCGCATCCTTCGTAGACTCAATAATTTGAATATAAGAGGCGTTGTACCTACCGTCGGGTTTCCTATGGATATGGATTCCTTAGGTAAAGGAGCGCTTTGGCATATCAGCCATAAACCCATTGCCGTAGAAGCCGGATTGGGGCAAATGGGTAAAAACAGGAACGTGATCCATCCTAAATTTGGAAACTTTATTTTGCTGGAAACCATTTTGATCGACACAGAAGTAGACCGCTATGACAACTCTATCGAATACAATCCATGCGTTAAATGTAACCTGTGCGTAACGTCATGTCCTGTTGGAGCTATCGAAAAAAATGGGGATTTTAATTTCATGGCTTGTATGGATCATAACTATCGCGAGTTCATGGGAGGATTCCAGGAATGGTCGGAAACGCTTGTTTCTTCAAAAAATGTAAAAGAATATCGAGAGAGTTTCCGAGATAGCGAAACCGCGTCTATGTGGCAATCTTTATCGTTTGGAGCCAATTACAAGGCAGCTTATTGCATGGCTGTATGTCCTGCTGGAGACGAAGTCATCCCGCCGTTTATAGAAAACAGCAAAGGTTTTGTTAACGATATCGTACGACCTCTCAAAGAAAAAGAAGAACACGTCTATGTTCGAAAAGGTTCGCGAGCGGAACGTTTTGCAGTTAAAAACCCCACAAAAGAAATCCGACATATAAAGTCTCCGTACCGTCCTCAAAACATCGACTTTTTTCTCAGAGGAGCTTCCTTGCAATTCAATCCCGAAAAAGCCAAAGATTTAGACCTCGTCATCCAGTTTTCATTTTACGGAAAAGAAAATGTCAATGCCTTCGTTCAAATCGTCAATCAAAAAATAAAAGCGAAACGAGGTCAACACAAAAACCCAAATATTTCTTTAACGGTAGATTCAGAAACCTGGTTGAAAATTGTCAATAAAGAAACATCCGTGTTTTGGTCTATCTTAACTAGAAAGTTAAAAGCCAAAGGGAATCCATTATTGTTAAAAAAGTTTGAAAACTGTTTGGACGCTTAAGACCCTATTAAACCTATTTCGACAATTCAATTTTCTTTTCAAATCAATTTTTGAACTTTAGATTTCAAAGTAGGTAAAATATCTTTTTCAAACCAGGCATTTTTACGAAGCCAAATATTATTTCGTGGGCTGGGGTGTGGAAGCGGTAACAATCCCTTCTTCCAAAACTCTTTCCAGGATTTTACTGTTTCGGTTAAGTTATTTTTTTGATCGACCCCTAAATGGTAGTCCTGTGCATATTTACCAATAACAAGAGTGAGTTCTATCTTGGATAGATTTGAAAAAAGTTTTTCGTGCCAAGCGTCAGCGCATTCCGGACGCGGAGGCAAGTCTCCAGATTTTCCAGTTCCCGGAAAACAAAAACCCATCGGCACAATGGCAACTTTGGAAGCGTCATAAAATATCTTTCTATCAATTCCCATCCAATCCCTTAGCCTTTCGCCGCTAGCGTCGTCAAACGGAACTCCCGATTCGTGCACTTTCCGCCCAGGAGCCTGACCTGCAACAAGAATTTTTGCTTTAGAATCGGCTTGAACAACTGGTCGCGGTCCAAAAGAAAGATGTTCTTCGCATAATCTACAATCCTTAATTTCACTCAAGAGATTTTTTAGTTTTTTAGTCATGGCGTTAATTAGATGAAAAAGAACCTTCATAAACCGTATCAAACATTTCTTTTTCTTGTTTTTCAACACAAGCTTTTTTGATCGACCAATCCCCTTTCGCAATCATTCCGCAGTCCAAAAGAATCTCGTTTGAGATTCGACGACTCCCAAACCATTCCTTGGCTTTTTCTTGTTCTTCAACACACGTTTTTTTTACCTTCAAATCGTTCTCGGCAATCATATCGCAGTGGGTTTGTATTTCTGGGTCAATATCAGCGGCAAAAACTAATACCGGAAAAAACGCAAAGCAAAATATCCAGAGACCAAATTGTTTTTTCATTTGTATCGCTACCCTGGTATGTCTTTAAAAGATATAATCTCAAAAAATATTTTCACAATACCTATGACTCCATATCGTAAGTAAATATTGCCGTCATCCTGTGAGATTTACATTTAAAAATGTCTCACTCAGTTTGTCGAAGGGCGATCGCTATTCCTTACATTTCCAATTTCTTTTTGATCCAAGAAAGGATTGGGTAAATTATAAATGCCACAATAACGATAGGAAATCGATACTTAGAAAGATCCCAATCGACCTTTTTACCGGATAACGCATAGATCCATTCAGGCCAATATGCAATCGTATAGTTAACGAATGCGTAGGCAAGAATTAACGATACGATCATGACGCTATTTTTCTTGATGAATTCTAATATCATATTATTGTCCGTAATTTTGTTTAGGCCTCAGTGGCATTTATCCAATCAAAACTCTTTATTTAGCGCCTACATTCAAAAAAAGCAAAGTTTAAAAATACCCCTAGTATCTTCAAAACTGAATTTTTAAATTTAATCCCAATCAATAAGTAGCAACTTTACCCGCAAACTGATACAACTGGACGATCATCACGGTTTTGAAGTTGCAGCCAGTTTCGCCTCCATTGGAAGAGAACTAGTATCCCATTTAATTAACCTATGGATAACTAAAATACTTTTCCAAAATACGCACTTTTGGATTAGGAGATAGCTATGGAATCTACAGGATTAATTTCATTTCTTTTAATTGGATTAATTGCTGGATGGCTTGCAGGAAAATTGATGAAAGGTCAGGGCTTTGGGTTGATCGGAAATATGGTCGTTGGAGTCATTGGCGCTTTTTTGGGCGGATTTATGTTTGGAGTATTGGGAATAAGCGCAGGCGGTCTTATTGGCTCCATCATCACCGCTACAATAGGCGCGATCGCTCTCCTTTTCATCGTTGGATTGATTAAGAAATGATATGGATCAATCGCCAACCAAGAATTGGCGTATTCCTGATCATTTTTTTTACCGCAAAGACAAAAATAAACATAGATGAATGTCTGGCTTAAGAGACTTCTTTCATTTTGACGTCGACGAGAAGGCTTTCAAGGCCGCCGCCTTTTAAAATCGTGCCGGAGGTGGGGGTGGCATCGCGATAGTTTCTGCCGCACGCGACTCGCACATGATCTTGGTTCACCAAACATCCGTTAGTCGGATCGAATCCTCTCCAACCTACAAACGGTAAATAGACTTCCGTCCAAGCATGGGACGCTTCGGACTGAATCTTATTCTCGTAATTTGCATTCGTATAAATATAGCCAACACGATATCGCGCTGGAATATTCAGTAATCGGCATAAACAAATCAACAAATTGGCAAAATCCTGACACACTCCAGTTCGCGACGTAAAAATATCGAATGGCGTGGTTTCTAGGTTCGTCGATCCCTGTTTGTAAACGAAGTCTTCATAAATTCTGATATTCATATCCATGACGGTTTGCAGTAAATGGTAATCGTTTCTTTCTACAAAACTCATGGCGTATTCATTAAGTTCCCGTAATTGGGTTTCCGGAAGTTCAGGCGGAAGCAAATACGACTGCATCATTTGTCTTTGCCATGGCATCCAAATCAACGGAATGGAGGTTCTTCGCATTGAGGAGGTGTATTCGTCGGGGGTGGAAGCATAAATTTTAACCCGATGTCGACTTTCTATTCGAAGCTCGGTATAGGGCCGACTGATGGAGTAATGGATTGATTCATTTCCAAAGACGTCTTCAAAATGGAGTTTTGCACCCGGAACCGAAATTTCTACGCCTCCTTCCATAATTATTTGATCATGGTCGACCAACGGGCTTAACCGAAAGGCATGTTCGCTATGCTCTACAGGTTCGGAATACTTGTATTCCGTCAAATGCGTCACGTCGTAAAGCCTAAACGCCAGGGGCTCTTCCTGTGCGGTATGAGCTACCGCCTCGGCCTCTGGCGCCACGGCGTTTGTCAAAGCTTGTTCTGTTTGTAAAGAACTGAATGAAATTTTTTCTTCTACAGCCGATTCCGTTGGGGCTACTGAACTTTGACTTTGGCTTTGAATATTTGATAATGGATATGGAGTCGGTTTGGCGCCGTGGCTATTCCAAACAACCGCTCCTCTTCGAGCCATGATCATTTGCCCCAATTCCATTTCCTCCCAATCTTCTCCTTGAAACGGTCCGGTCGAAACCATCAGAAACGTTCTATAGAGATCTCTTGGATCGCTTAGGTTCAAAGATAAAGAAATGGAATCAAGTGTCGGGTCCATGTCGGGAGGACAAAACCGTTTATAAAACATTGGTTTCTTTGAGTTTTTCCCATGGTAAAAAACCAACGTTTTTCCATCGGTTAAAATTATGTCTGCGCTACCATGGCCGTCGAGTTCCCCAAACCATTCTAATAAATTTTTGCCTCTCGCTTCCTTAAGGGATTTAGAACCGGAAGCGTGGATTCGACCTAGCATCAAACAAAAAGCCAATTCGGAATCGGTTTTGCCTAAAGGTTCAAGAAAACCTGTGGCCTGATCGTGAATATCTTCAAGATCGTCGCGGTTGAACTCGCCGTCGTGGATGAAGAGCCAATCGGTTCCGGAAAAACTGCGTCGGAACGGCTGAGTATCGTGCTGTGTCGGCCTTTTTGCCGCTCCAATTGAATTGCACAATAAGACCGTGAACCTAAAGCTGTCCCAATCGGTTAGCGCTTGCACCATATCTTGCGTATCGCGCGATACGGCGTCTTTTATAATGACCGCCGAATTATCGTTATTTGGGTACCATCCCAATCCCCAACCAATGGAATCGATGGTTCCCGATTCTACGGACGCTTTAATTTTTATCGATGGCGAACTCAAGGAATCTGAGTTTAACGCCAATATGTCGCTCAAAGTTTTCTCCTAAATAAACACCCTTCCCTTAAACGATCGGGAGTCTCCTACTACATAAAACCTATTTTTTAAAAATATGACAAGCTACGATAGACAAAATCCGCTTGTGGGATTTATATTCAATAGCCGACTGTCTTTCCTTTTGATTCTAAGGTATTATTAGCGTACAGATAACAAATTTTACCTGATAATTTACTTCATTTAATGGATTTTTAAACCCTATTTCTTTATTATTTTTCAAAATTTTTCACTTTTTTGGTTTGGCTAATTTTTATTTACTTCAACCAATTTTAACGACGGTTTATCCGATACTTAATAGGAAATAGAAACCTAGATGAATTCCAATAAAATCAAGACTATAATAAAAGCCTTTTTAGCGTTTTATATCGTGTGTTTAGCCGCATTCGTAATATTTAGTTATTTTTAATTTAGCTCTTATTCTATGAAAACACAAATCGCGCTCCATCATTTAACTAAATATAAATACGACCGCTTGGTTCAACTGGGCCCGCAAATCGTCCGCTTGCGCCCTGCACCGCACGCGCGTACCCACATAAATTCGTATTCCCTCAAGATTAATGTCGAAAAGCATTTTCTACACTGGCAACAAGATCCATTTGGGAACTATTTAGCCCGTATTTTAATACCTGAAAAAGTAAAAGAATTTCAGGTAGAAGTCGATTTAGTTGCTGAAATTCAGGCATTTAATCCCTTTGATTTCTTTCATGAAGAATACGCCGAAAAATTTCCTTTCAAATATGAAGAGTCGTTGGCCGAAGAATTAGGTCCTTATTTGGAAATTAAGGATAAAGGCAAACTGCTGATTGAGTTTTTAAAAACTGTCGACTCCAAAAAAATGGAAACAAACGCCTTTTTAGTAAGCGTTAACCAAAAAATAAATAAACTGCTTAAATACATTGTGCGGATGGAACCTGGCGTTCAAACTTGCGAAGAAACCCTCAAATTAAAAAGCGGTTCCTGTAGAGATATGGCTTGGCTTTTATGCCAAGTATTGCGCCATTTAGGTTTAGCCTCCCGATTTACTTCCGGCTACCTAATTCAATTGAAACCCGACCAATTGCCGCTCGATACCCTTGCGGGATCGGACACTGATTTTACCGATTTTACCGATTTGCACGCTTGGACGGAGGTCTACTTACCGGGCGCTGGTTGGGTTGGACTGGATCCAACTTCCGGGAATCTTGCCAGCGAAGGCCATATTCCTCTTTGCTGTACGCCTAATCCTTCAAGCGCCGCTCCTATCACCGGCGTTTTGGGTCCTTGCGAGACTACGTTTGAGCACAAGATGCATTTTACTCGAATCAAAGAGGATTTAAAGTTAACCAAACCCTACTCCCAACGGGTATGGAACGAAATCGACCAAATTGGTCAACAAGTGGATCAGGACCTAGCAGCTAAGGGAGTTCAACTGACGATGGGCGGCGAACCCACCTTTGTTTCTCTGGAAGATCTGGAGGGGGAAGAATGGCATTTTACCGCGATGGGTCCGAATAAAAGAAAACTTGGTAAAGATTTGCTGTTGAGATTAAGAGACCAATTCTCCCCTGGAAGCGTTCTTCATTTTGGTCAGGGTAAATGGTACCCAGGAGAGATCATGCCGCGCTGGTCTTTGAATTGCTTCTGGAGAAAAGACGGAGTGCCCATATGGGGAAACATCTCTCTTCTTGCAGATATCGATAAAAATTACAACCACGATGCAGAAACGGCTCAAATTTTTATTTTGGAATTAGCGCGGCAATTGGGTATTCCTTCAAATTTCATCATACCCGCACGCGAAGACGCGGTTTATCATCTTTGGAAAGAAAACCGCTTGCCGCAAGAAGGAGAAGTTCTAAAGGCGGACCTTTTTGAAAAGACGGAACGAGAACGACTGCATAAATTGTTAGATAAAAATCTCAGCGAACCGATAGGCTATGTACTGCCTTTGCTGTTTTCTGTTAAATTTAAACGCTGGATCAGCAGTTCCTGGAACTTTAGAAACGACCGTTTAATCTTAACGCCGGGCGATTCCCCTATGGGATTGCGATTGCCTTTTAATAGCCTGACGCAAAAAAAGGTAGTTGAAGAACAAAATCCCCCTGAGAGAAGTCCTTTTGAATTAATTCCCGACCTCCCAACTTTTAAAGACTCTTCGCAAGCGCCCGATTTAAAAAAGCAAAAAGAACTAGAAATCACTCATCCAAAAGACGAAACAGTTGGCTTGATTCGCCCTGCCTTATGCGTCGAAAGTCGGGATGGACTGCTCCATATTTTTTTACCGCCAACAACTCTCGTTGAAAATTTTTTAGACTTAGTTTCCGCCATTGAAAAAACATCGAAAAGCCTGGATATCCCTATTGTATTGGAAGGGTACGAACCGCCAAACGATCTGCGGATATCAAATTTCAAAGTCACTCCAGACCCTGGGGTTATCGAAGTGAACGTGCAACCATCAGGCTCGTGGGAGGAATTAAAAAACATTATCAATACGGTCTATGAAGAGGCTCGCCTCTCTAAACTATCGACCGATAAGTTTTTGCTAGATGGACGGCGCGTAGGAACCGGAGGCGGCAATCATATTACTATCGGCGGGTCGACTCCTGAGGATAGCCCCTTTCTGAAGCGACCCGATATGTTACGCAGTATCGTGGCATTTTGGCAAAATCATCCATCGCTTTCTTATCTTTTCTCTTCGATGTTTATAGGCCCGACCAGTCAATCCCCGCGCATTGACGAAGCGAGATTGGATTCGCTTTATGAACTTGAAATTGCGTTTCAACAAACGCCAGAGTTTGGCGAGTCTCCTTATTGGTTAGTGGATCGGTTGTTCAGGAATATACTCGTCGATATTACAGGGAACACGCATCGAGCCGAAATTTGTATCGACAAGTTGTACAGCCCAGATAGCGATCGAGGACGCTTGGGGTTGGTTGAACTCCGAGGATTCGAAATGTCGCCGCATCCGCAGATGAATTTATTGCAAGCTCTTTTAGTGAGAGCCTGCGTTTCTGCTTTTTGGACGACGCCATACCGCCAAAAACCCGTTCGATGGGGAACCGAACTACATGACCGGTTTATGCTACCGCATTACCTATGGGAAGATTTGAGCGATGTTGTCAATTCTTTAAATATCGCCGGTTATGATTTTAAACTCGATTGGTTTCTTCCCTTCCGCGATTTTAGATTTCCTTATTATGGGTCTACCCGAATAGACCAAATCCAACTTGAATTGAGGATGGCTTTAGAACCTTGGAACGTGCTTGGCGAAGAAATGTATCAAGGGTCGGTAAGTCGATCGGTGGACTCATCGGTAGAACGATTGCAACTCAAAGTAGAAGGGTACAACGACTCTCATTACTTAATCACCTGCAACGGCCGCCCGGTTCCTTTACGATCCACCGGACAAAACGGGGTTTATGTGGCGGGTATCCGGTATAAAGCTTGGGCTCCGCCATCTTGTCTGCATTCTACCTTGCCCATACACACGCCGTTAGTTATTGACATAATCGACAGGCGTTACGAACGATCTATTGGCGGTTGTACTTACTACGTAACTCATCCAGGCGGGAGGCATTACGAAAAAATCCCCGTTAACGAAAGCGAAGCCGAATCCCGACTTTCTTCCCGATTCCAAGCAATGGGTCATTCGCCCGGACAGCGCATTATTCCCGCTACGGAAAACAATAAAGACTTCCCCTACACACTGGATTTAAGACGAAGCCCTGTTTATTAAGGGGAGTAGTTTTGTTAAATCAAGGCGAGATCCGAAGTTTATCCTGAGCTTGTCGAAGGACCTACATATCGCCTTTGGAAGACACGCAAAGGTACTCTTTTGATTTAGCGTTCAATAGAATCTCCAAAAAAAAGCATGCTCTCACTCCCCACTCACGCCACAAGGTCTATTGCGCCTGCGATCCATAACTTCGGATATTGGAGATGGGTTTCGGTTCAAAAAAATTTTCAAAAATCTTATTACCCAATCCATTCAGGTCTGATTGCACATCGTCCAAAAAATTATGTAGTCCATCAATCATAATTTCGTTAGCGCTGGAACGGGCAATCTTGGAAGAAATTTTTTCGATTTCTTGATCCAAATCGCTTTTGTAAGGTCCTGGAGTAGTCCCCATTATTTTAAATATCGCCTTTTCAGTTTGCATAACGCAATACAAAATGGATCTGGGAAACTCTTTATCAAACACCAGAAAACTGACAATATTCTGAGGACTAATTTGATTAAATTTTTTGCGATACATTTCAAATGAACTAGTAGATTTCAATAATGCCGTCCATTGCACATTATCCAAAGTAGACCCTATATAATCCAATCGCGGCAATATGATGAAATATTTAACGTCAAGTATGCGCGATGTTTTATCCGCGCGTTCTAAAAACTTCCCCAGCTGAGCAAAATACCAGGCTTCTCCGTGGGACATAGCCGAATATCCAATCCCAGAAATCAAATGGCACGCCATTTTTATATCGGTATAAAATTGGTGCGGTTCTTTTGCCGCTTTCTTACTCGCTCCCGTTCCCTTTAGATTAATATAAAGCCTGTTTATTTGTTCCCACATTTCTGAAGGTATTACTTCTCTGACCGACCTTGCGTTTTCTCTAGCTGCGGTAAGGCAGGAGTTTATCGAATTCCCATATTTCCCGTCGAAAGTGTGGAAATGTATCACATTCTCGCGCGTGGGGTCTCCATAACGTTCTTTAAAATATTCTTCATCCCCTGTAATACTGATGAGAGGCCGCCAAGCATGCGGGTCGTCGCGCATGGGAGGTAGATCCAAAATCATATTCAATTGAGTGTCTATTAAACGAGCGGTATTCTCCACCCTTTCTAAATAGCGGCTCATCCAATAAATAGAGTTGGCGACTCGACTTAACATGAGTTTACTTTTATTTCAAAATTCATGGTTTAAACATTGACGAACTATTGATATCGCTCAACACCCAGGTATCTTTACTGCCTCCCCCTTGGGAAGAATTAACAACCAGCGAACCTTTCTTAAGGGCGACTCGCGTTAACCCGCCGGGTAGAACATAAATATCCTCTCCATATAATACAAAAGGACGTAAATCAATATGCCGTCCTTCGAAACGATCCTTTTCAATAACCGGAACCCGTGAAAGCATGATTACCGGTTGCGCTATATAATCCCGAGGATTGGCCTTAATGTTTTCTACCATTTGCTTTTGTTCTTTGAGAGAAGAAGCGGGACCAATCAACATTCCATACCCGCCAGAACCGTGAGTGGTTTTGACGACATAATCTTTGATGTTATCGATAACTTGTTGCCGATCTTTTTTATTTTCGCAAATTAAAGTCGGCACGTTGGGTAGTAACGCCTCTTCGCCGGTATAATATTTGATAATCTCGGGAACAAAGGCATAAATTGCCTTATCGTCGGCAATACCGGCGCCGGGCGCATTAGCCATCGCAACCTTACCCGCTCGATACGATTTCATAATACCTGGAACGCCTAACATTGAATCCGAACGAAAGACTGTTGGGTCCAAAAAATCGTCGTCGATCCTTCTATAAACCGCGTCTACCCGTTCGAACCCTTTGGTTGTTCGCATATAAACAAAGTCGTCCATCACCACTAAATCTTGGCCTTCGACTAACTCTTCTCCCATCTGCTGCGCTAAAAAAGAATGCTCAAAATATGCCGAGTTATGAATACCCGGCGTCAAAACGGCTATGTTCGGCTTTTCGATAACTTCCGGAATCAAATGTCTAAGGGTTGCGGCGAGTCGGCTCGAATAGTCTTCGACAGGCCGGATTGGAAGCGCTTCAAACACTACGGGAAGAGTTTGTTTCAATACTCGACGATTTCCCAATACGTAGGAAACGCCAGAAGGACAGCGTAGATTATCTTCAAGAACGTAAAATTGTCCGTCTCTATCGCGAATTAAATCTATACCGCTAATATGGCACCAAATTCCTTTGGGCGGCTTTAAACCTTCGCATTCTTTACGATATGCTATTGAGGAAAGAATCATTTCTTTGGGAATAATCCCGTCTTTAATGATTTTTTGCTCGTTATAAACGTCGTCAATAAATTTATTTAAAGCGTAAACGCGTTGTTTGATTCCGCGATCAATCAAATCCCAATCTTTAGCGTTCACAATTCTCGGAATAATATCAAAGGGAAAAACTTTTTCTAAACCCTTTTGATCCCCATAAACACCGAAGGTAATCCCCATTTGCATAAAAGCAGCTTCGGCCGCTTTTTGCCTGCTGACCAATTCGCTCTTTGAGAGTTGATGAAGCCGATCAATAACCTTTTCCGCCCAAGGCCAAGGTCGGCCTTTTGATTCAAAGTATTCGTCAAAAAACTCTTCAGGTTCGTAATAGGAAAACTTCATACGAGTTTATTTCCAAAGCGGTTGTTTAAATTATCAGGATAGTTATTCCCTAAACCGGGAACCATTGTAGCAAATTAAATCGTTAAGATCCTTTTAGTCTCAATTGTTCATTCAGTTCAAAATAAAAAAAAAATTGATCAATTTTTCGGCGAATTTTGGGAATAAATTGAAAGATTAAAACATCTAAATAATAGAGGGAGGGTAAAAGGTCAACCTAAACTAAGGTGGTCGCCATGAGCATTCGATACTTTACTAAAATTAAGAATAAAGAAGAACTGGAAAAGGAAGAGCATTTCTTCCATCAATTGTATCGAGTTTTTTGGTTTCTCATCATGACGATTACCCTGACTTTTCTGTTCATCGTCCTTTGAACAGAAAGGTTCTCTTCCCCGGCCCAGCGTTCCCTAACCGCTGGGCCTTTTTTTATAATCATATTAAATTTTTTATTTTGCTAAGGTTCGGATGTAAAGTATCAATTTCCATATTTGGTCGTCGTTTAAATCCAAAAATGCAGGCATCCCCGACCCTTCAGACCCGTTAGTGATGACCCCAAATAATTGACCGTCTGGGATATCTTGCATAGTCTCTTTACAGGAAAAGTTTCTTGGAGGAGGATTCAAGGTTCCAGCCATGATACCCCGACCATCCCCCGATCCGTGACACATCGTACACGAGGGCTGGACTTCTAATTGGAATAAATGACGTCCCATTTCAATATTATCTGGAGTATTTTTCAACGGATTGGTTTGGCTATAAAGAGGTTCGGGAACTTTCATGGTTTTTCTTGGTTGAGGACATTCAGACGCCAATCCATCCATGGAATATCCGCCATGCATTCTTCCGTGTCGCATACCTCCCCTCCTGCCATGCCTCATTCCATGCATCCCTGTATGCCTACTTCCGTTTCCCCGTTTCCCTCTAATTTGAGTCGTTGACGCTTCGCCTTGAATTTTCTCAAAAGATTCCCGCAAATTCTGTAGCGATTTCTCCATTTGATTAATTGCCTTATCCATTTTATCGAACGTATTATCCTGCTGTACACCCATACCGTTTTCTTCTAAGTTAAAACGTTGTACCAATTTTTCATATTCTTTATCAATTTTAACGCCGCTCTTATCGCCAGTATATGGAGAAAACGCTTTAGCGTTGACAAACGATGCGTTAAGTAAAAACCAACAAAATGTTAAAAATATCGGAAACATTTTTCTAATATAATTTTTAATATTAAACGATTGAAAATTCATCGATGAACACCTCAATAGTTAAATAAATTCCCCAATTAAGCCATTTCAATTAATCCTAATCCTATTGCCAAGGCTCCAAGACCAGCTATAAACATACCAAGCTCTCCGGGAATCAACATCCCAATTATAAAAAGTAAGCCCCCAGCAATGACTCTTAAGAATCTTCCTGTGTTTTTTCCGCAATTAATCACGATCTCCTCCTTGCAAAGATTGTCGATTATGCTAAAAACTTCAAATGGAGTTTCATGACAATAAAATCAGACTTCATCAATTCCTTTCTGCTTTAACTAAAAAATGCCTCCTATATATAAGATTCTTCAGACTAATCAGTTATTCCATGAAACCAGCAATCTTTTTTAAATAAAAGTGGATGCGTCACAATTCGAAAGTTCCTTTGACGCAACTTAAGACAAGTTAAAGTGGCTATAGAAAGGGAGTACTAATTAAGGGTTTTCTTTTCTCTTAGACGGGACATTTACTTTAAATCTAAATTTTTTCCTAACTTCAATGCAATGCTGCGGAGTAGTTTTGGTTTATCGGTCACAATTCCATCCACTCCCAAACGAATTAAACACGTCATTTTATTTTCGTCGTTAAAATTCCAACTGAAAATTTTTATATTTTGAGAACCGCTCTTTCTGAAGTTATCTCTTAATTTAAAATCACGCGTCAATATGAACCGGTACACTATCCAAGGGTCTGGTTTAAATGGTTTAGAGGATTGTCTATAAATTGGTAATCCAATACCAGAAAACTTATTATCTAAATCCATCGCGGTAGGAATGGTCGTGAACTGGTCGTAGTTCACTACGCCAATGGGTGGGATTTCTCTGTCATAAGAAAAATCAAACTCATTAAACTGTTTCTTCGCTAAATACAAATTTTTTTTACTTGAAATTGAAAATACTATTTGAAACTGTGGCTTTGGATGCGTTTTACTGAGTATTTTTTTTATGGCATCAAACATAAAAGGAACCAACCGACTTTCATCCTCTGGAATTTTTAACTTGAAAAAAACAAATTTAAGTTTGCCTTGACGCTTCGCCCATTCTATAAATTCCTTAAAAACTGGAATTGAAATTTTAGATTTAAAATTAGATTCTTTTTCAACATAACCGTAGCGTTTTCTAAATTCGTTCAATGGGAGATTGCTGGTTTTTTTCCGCCATTGAGAATTTTTGGGAGGAGCAAAAGGTTTGAATTTAACGACTGACTCCCTACCTTCTTGCCTAATGAGAGCAATAGAGTCGTTTGGGTTCCAATCGTGCCATAGAATGATTTGTTTATCTTGAGTGAAAGAGAGATCGACTTGTAAGGCATTGGCTCCATCGTCTAAGGCTTGTTGAAAAGCGCGTAGAGTATTTTCTGGAAATTGGCTAGCCGCCCCTCTATGCGCCACGACTAAAAAGTTTTTCGGAGGAAACTCGGTACCCATACGCACTGGGCATTTCGCAAAACTTTCGTTAATAACAAATATGGAATAAATTAAAACAAACCAAAAACAAACAATTGAATTAGTTATTTTTCTTCCTTTGTTTGTCATAAATATTTTAGTTAATACTACCCAAAAAAAGAGTTAATCAAGTCGAGCATTCATCTTTTAGCGCTTGGCTCTCTTTATTTTACCTATTCATAGCGGTTCAATTAAAATACTAACAAACTAATACTAGAATAGGTCCCACAATTAATTTTTGTCGGCAAAAACTTAAATCCGCTAAAGCTATTTAACTTATTCGCTAGACTATAAAATCTCGTGGATTTTAAACTCCTTATGAGCTATTCTTATAGGAAGTACTTGGTTAATCATTCCAATCGTTTGAATCCGCCTAATTTTAAATCCTTAGTTTTATCTTCTAAAAAATATTAAGCCAGCCTATGCAAGACGAAACCCAATATTTATGGGCAAAAAGCACTAGTATTGAGGCCCTTAAGCAGTCCTTCGAATTTCATTTAAAATATTCCTTAGCCGACGATAGACTATCTGCCACAAATATGGATCTCTACCACAGCCTCGCCCTTTCGGTTAGAGATCGATTAATCGATAAATGGCTGCAAACCCAACATTTATATTACGATCAAGACGCCAAGCGGGTGTATTACCTATCTATGGAGTTTTTGGTTGGCCGTTGGCTAACTAACAGCTTGATCAATTTGGGTTTTTACGACGAATTTCAACATGCTCTGAACGACTTAGGGCTCGACTTGGATATCTTGGAAAAAATGGAAATAGAGGCCGGTCTGGGAAACGGTGGATTAGGACGTTTGGCATCTTGTTTCATGGAATCGCTAGCTACCTTAGGCATTCCCGCATGGGGCTATGGAATCCGTTACGAATTTGGAATTTTTTATCAAAAAATAAAAAATGGATACCAAATTGAAGAAGCTGATAAATGGCTTCGACGCGGCAGTCCATGGGAAGTTCCGCGCCCTCGGTTCCTATATCCCGTTCGCTTTAACGGTCATGTAGAAACGCATCAAAATGGAAATGGGGAACTAGCCGCAAAATGGTCGAACTCTTCCGAAATTATGGCCATGCCTTATGATTTTCCAGTGCCGGGTTACAAAAATCAAATTGTGAATAATCTCCGGCTATGGAGCGCCCGCGCTACCGACGAGTTGAACTTGGATTATTTTAATGTCGGGGATTATATTCAAGCTCTAAAAGACAAGCAAGAAACCGAAATCATTTCCAAAGTGCTTTATCCCAACGACTCGATAGAGCAAGGAAAAGAACTAAGACTCAAACAAGAATATTTCTTTGTATCGGCCTCTCTTCAGGACATTATCCGTAGATTTCAAAAAATCCATACTGATTTTGAAATATTTCCGGATAAAGTTGCGATTCAGCTTAACGACACTCATCCCGCTTTGGCCATAGCCGAACTTATGCGGATCTTAATAGACGAAAATAAAATTCCATGGAAACAAGCGTGGAACATTACGGTAAAAACTTTTGGATTTACCAATCACACAACATTACCAGAAGCGTTGGAAAAATGGTCGGTCGATCTCTTAGGCCGATTGCTGCCAAGACACCTTCAAATAATTTACGAAATTAATAGCCAGTTTTTAGAACAAGTTAAAAAACAATTTCCTGGAGATCACGAGCGATTGAGGCGGATGTCACTAATTGAAGAAGGATTTGTTAAATCTGTTCGGATGGCCCACTTGGCGATTATAGGCAGTCATTCCACTAACGGAGTTGCGGAAATTCATTCCAATATTTTAAAAGAAGAAGTTTTCTGCGATTTCGATGAAATGTTTCCAACTCGCTTTAAAAATATAACCAATGGCATCACTCAACGACGTTGGTTGAAAACGTGCAACCTAAGTTTGTCTAAACTCATCATGGAAGAAATTGGCGACGGGTGGGCCACAAATTTATGGGAACTGGAAAAACTGATCCCAAAAGCGGACGACCCCCAGTTCCAGGAACGTTGGAGACAATCCAAACGCAGTAATAAAGAAAATTTAGCCGATTATATTCATAAAAAACTTGGAATTCAAATTCGAACCGACTCCATCTTCGACGTTCAGGTAAAACGGATACACGAGTATAAACGGCAACTACTCAATGTTATGCACGCAGCTTATCTTTATAATCAAATAAAAAAAGATCCAGGAAGCGTATCTATTCCTCGAACCAAAATTTTTGCAGGCAAAGCCGCTCCAGCCTATTCCATGGCCAAATTAATCATTAAACTTATTAACTCGGTTGGCCAGAAAATAAACGACGATCCAGACGTTTCGGATCTTTTAAAAGTCGTCTTTATTCCAAACTATTCCGTCAAAGTCGCCGAGAAAATAATTCCCGCTGCCGATTTATCGGAACAGATCTCTACAGCCGGTATGGAAGCGTCAGGTACTGGAAACATGAAATTAGCCTTGAATGGAGCGTTAACTATTGGAACTCTTGACGGAGCCAATATCGAAATAAAAAGAGAAGTGGGAACCGAAAATATCTTTATCTTCGGCTTAACAGCCGAAGAAGTAAAAGCAAAACAGCCCGCTTATAACGCACGCGCGTATTATCAGAACAACGAAGACATTAAAGAAATTTTAGATCAAATCGGAAATGGATTCTTTTCTCCCGAAAACCCAGAGTTATTCCGTCCCATAATAAATTACTTTTTAAATGAAAATGATCGATACTTACTTTTAGCCGATTTCGAATCTTATATCCGGTGTCAGGAAAGAGTTACGCAAGAATATCAAAATGTCGAAGTGTGGACTCGTAAATCCATTCTCAACTCCGCTAATATGGGATTTTTTTCCAGCGATCGGTCCATTACCGAGTACGCGCGCGATATTTGGAACGTAAAAGCGCGAAACAAGTTAAATCTACCTACCCCTACCAAATAAACACGTCGTATCAGATAATCTTTTCTCTACATCGGAACTTATTTGATCCTCGGTCAACCGCCACTCCCAATTTCCTTCTAAAGTACCGGGAAAGTTAAGTCGGCTTTCGGCTCCCAACCCCAAAATGTCCTGCATTGGAATAACGACCAAGCGAGAAGTGGACATCATTGCGAGTCGTATCATTTCTCCAGCAATTTCTTCGGCGGAACAATCCTTTCCCAGATATTGAAATAATCGCTCCCGATCTACGTTAGATATATCGTTTTCAAACCATCCTCGCATAGTATTACAATCATGAGTGCCGGTATAAACCACGCAATTAGGAATATGGTTGTGTAAAGAATAAGGGTTGGAAGACATGTCTTCGCCAAACGCAAACACGAGCAGTTTCATACCCGGAAGCCCAAACCGATCCATAACTTCTTTAACGTCCGGAGTTATATGCCCTAAATCTTCGGCAATGATTGCGGCTGTAGGAAAGCGCTCAAAAATTTGCGAAAAAAATTCGGCGCCGGGAACCGGCTGCCAATGTCCTTTTACCGCCGTTTCTTCATGGACGGGAATTTCCCAAGCTCCTAAAAATCCTCTGAAATGATCAATGCGAACAATATCGGAAATTTCCAAATTAAAAGACAATCGATCCATCCACCACCCATAAGAATCTTTCTTTAAGCGATCCCAGTCATATACAGGATTTCCCCATAATTGTCCTGTTTCGCTAAAATAATCGGGAGGAACCCCGGCGACAACCGTAGGTTTCTTTTCGGAGTCTAATTTAAAAATTTCAGGATTCGCCCAGGCGTCGGCGCTATCAAAAGTTACGTAAATAGGAATGTCTCCAAATATTTGAAGGGATTTTTGATTGCAGTAATCTTTTAATTGGAACCATTGCCGGTAAAAAACAAATTGCACGAATTTTTGGAATAGAACCTCTTTGCATAAATTTTTTGTCGACGCTTCTAATTCATTATTTTCGCGCATTTTTAAAGACGTTGGCCAGTTGAACCATTCTTTGCCTTCATATTGATTTTTAATCGAAATAAAAAGAGAATAATCGTCTAACCAATATTTGTTTTTTTTGCAAAACTCAAAAAATTCGGAATGATCCTCAGGAAACCTATTAAACGCTTTCTTCAACAATTCCCACTTATAGACATATACCTGTCCAAAATCCACACAAGCATTTGAGAACTCGGGAACGCATTTAATATCGCTATTATCAAGAAACCCATCTTCGATCATTTTCTGCGGACTTATTAATAGAGGGTTACCCGCAAATGCAGAAGGGCTGTAATAAGGTGAATTCCCAATAGTCGTGGGATTTAACGGAAGCGTTTGCCAAACGCTTTGTTGCGATTTTTCGAGAAAGTCCGCAAACTTATAAGCTCCTGGTCCTAAATCACCGATTCCAAAAGGAGACGGCAAGCAAGTGATATGGAGCAGAACGCCGCTTTTTCTTTTGTTCATAAAAGGTATTTTCACTTTTGATAGGATTCCCATAAATTTCTTATTTTACTTGAGTCGACGAGCGGAATTGAACCGCCGGTTTATTGATCACGAATCAGTTGCCAAAATTTATTCTTGAGGAAGTCGAATATTGAGACTTTGCGAAAGAGTAGCGAAACAGATTATCCATTTTTGGGAGACTTTGTCGCCATTGGCGGCGCGGTTGTTCATGTCGACATAGCGCTCTTTAGCTATTACATAAGTCGCGTTTTGAGCTTTCCATAAATCGATTTTTGTTTCCACTGACAATAAAAGGTCTAACCAAATCTCCAGCTTCTTGATATTGTCCAAGTTATCAGGTTTGGATTTTAACTGGTCTGTCAGTCTTTCCAATTTTTTTTTGAGCGGCTCTTGGAATACTTCGGACTTCGTTATTTCTGGATCGTGATTTTTTAAAAAAGTTTCTATCTGAGCCGACGTCAACTGGTCGTTTTCTAAAAAACTCATCCATTGAATTTGCTGGATTAAATCGACGATGGGCCCCAAACTTTTTGGCATTTCTTCTTTAGTCTCTCTATAACGTTGGTTCAACTCGTTGATCATTGCGGATAAAGGTTCGAAGTGTCTACCCATTTCGGATATCTTTTCTTTAAATTCTTTTTGAATTAACGTTTCCGCCGACAAAGCAAAGGCAGACGAGGGTACGTACAACAAATCCGACCAATCCGTAATTAAACGATTCAATGTTTTACCAACACCTTCTTCTAACCAAAGTTTAAAATCAGTTTCACATTTTTTATAAGCCGAATCGTTTTTGCAAGGTTTGATAAAAATCTTATAGTCTTTTTTGTCCTGAATTTCGCAAAAAAAGAAAAGATTTGATTCCCAGATTATTTCGGATTGCAGATGTACATAACCGTAGGCGACGGCGCCCTCTTCTTCTTTAACAGATTTAATTTTGAAAGTTTCCACTAAATAGTGAAATAATTTATTAGGGGCGTTCTTAGGATTTAAAAGAACGAGTTCAACAAATGATCCGCATAAGCCTTGTGCGGATACTTTTGATTTTTCCAGCGCTCGACGGTATATATTCTGTCCGTTTTTCTCCTTGGAATCGTTGCTGATAGCGGTTTTTAGAATTTCCAAAAACTCTTTTTCTCTGGGATCTTCAAACAATTCCTGAGCCAGTTCTAACGCCCTACCTGCATATAGCAATATCTGTATTGTTTCGATTCCCGATATGTCGTTAAAAAACCAACCACAACTCGTGAACATAAGCATACTTTGGCGTTGTAATTCCATTAATTTTAAAACGGCGCTTTTTTCCGTTTCTGAAAAAGATTTTACTTCATGCCGGTTAAAAAAATTATTTCTATTTTCGGACGACGGATCTAATACAACATGTATATAATCGTTGCGAGCGTCCCAAGGATCCATCAACAGTTCTTTTCCTAGACTACTAAAGTGTGGCTTTATATTTTGCCGAAGCCTATCCAAGCTATCTCTTAGAGGTTTTCTCCAAGCCTGATTCCAACCAGGTTCGCCTCCAGTATGACATCCACAATCGCTTTGCCAGCGCTCTATGCCATGAGCGCAGCTCCAAGAGGAGTTTTCCACAATCTGCGCTTCGAATTGCGGCGGGTTTTCCGCTAAAAATTGCGCATAGTTGGTCAATTGACAATCTTCAGAACTTTGTATCTCATTTAACGTGTAAGCCAGCGCCATTTCCGAAAACTTATGATGGTGGCCGTAAGTCTCGCCGTCGGTGGCAACATGGACCAATTGCGATTCCGCTAGCGACTTCTTAGGAAAAGATCCGATAATCAACTTTGCAAAATGATCTCCGGATTTTAAAAGGTCGCCAAAGGCGATGTCGTGCGCCAAACTGTGATTATAAAAATAGACATTTATGCTATTGCCCGACGGTAAGTTAATTTTATAAGGTACAGTGATATCGATTGTTTCCTCTGGAGTATCTATCCATTCGGTTTGATTTAAAGAGCGGAATTTTTTGGCTTGCCGCGGCGCCAATATAGTGAACTTGATTCCAAGATCGGCCATAATTCCCAACGTTTCACAATCCACCGCTGTTTCTGGTAACCACATACCTTCGGGCTTCCTATTAAACCGGTATTCAAAATCTTTAATGCCCCATATCGTTTGCGTGATTTTATCTTCCCTACTTGCCAACGGCATAATTATATGGTTATAAGGTTGAGCGAGAGCCGAGCCATAGCCCCCAAAATGTATTTGGCTCTCTTTATCCGCTTCTAAAACGGCATGGTAAACATCTGGCGCTTTTTGTTGCATCCAGGCCAATAAGGTAGGGCCAATATTGAAACTAATTTTGGAGTAGTTGTTGACGATTCTTTCAATTTGTCCTTTTTCATTCAGGATGCGAGCGTAGGCGTTGGGCGCGTAACATTCTGCCGAGACACGTTCGTTCCAGTCATTGAATGGAGCGGCCGTTTTCTGCGGTTCAATCGCATCCAACCAGGGGTTTTCGCGCGGGGGTTGGTAAAAATGCGCGTGTATGCAAACGAATTTTTTGTTGGCGAGGTTCATGATATGACCAATTCGTTCGTCATCGCAGAGTTTGCGAGTTAAGTCGCATTTCGAGAGTTTCTTCGGCAGAGTTTAAATTAAACTTATCGAAATACTCTAGACAGGTTTCTAGCGACAGTTTTAATTAATTATGATGGGCAATGTTAAACCTAAAAACTAAATCTACTTTAGTTTAGCGCTTACCCTTCAAAATAAAATGCAAAATTATTTAGACAACTTCTAATAATAATCGGGAGAGAAAAAAACCGCTGCCAATGGAGGCAAGGTTATTTTTAAAGAAAAGGGACGACCATGAAACGGTTCGTCGATAGCGGTTACGCCGCCTAAATTGCCAACTCCGCTACCTCCATATTCTTTAGCGTCGCTGTTTAAAATTTCTTTCCAATAACCGCTGAGGGGAATACCTATTTGGTAATCATATCTGGGAACGGGAGTAAAATTAAGAGCGACCGCTAATACGTTTCCAGAATGCTTTCCTTTGCGCAAGAGCGTTAGCACACTGTTCTGATAATCGCCGCAGTCGATCCACTCAAATCCTTTGGGATCGATATCGCCTTCGTAAAATTCTGGATAAGTTCGATAAGCGTGGTTCAAATCCCGGACCCAGCATTGTATACCTTTATGGTTTTCAACCTCCAATAAATGCCAATCTAAGCTTGATTCGTGATCCCATTCGTCCCATTGACCAAACTCCGATCCCATAAACAACAGTTTTTTACCGGGTTGGGAAAACATATGTCCATACAATAATCGGAGGTTGGCGAATTTTTGCCAATCGTCTCCTGGCATTCTCCTCAAAAGCGATCCTTTTTCATGAACCACCTCGTCATGGGATAATGGCAATATAAAGTTTTCGTGATAGCAATATAGCAGGTGAAAAGTTAGTTGGTCATGGTGATACTTTCTAAAAATGGGATCTTGATGCATGAATTCCAGGGTATCATTCATCCATCCCATATCCCATTTCATACCAAACCCCAGTCCGCCCAAATAATTTGGTTTAGAAACCATGGGCCAGTCGGTGGACTCTTCGGCAATAGTCTGAACATCCGGGTAGGCGCGGTAAACTTCCTCGTTTAATTTTTTTAGAAAGCTGATAGCTTCCAAGTTTTCGCGTCCGCCAAACTCATTGGGGACCCATTGTCCTGGTTTGCGGGAATAATCGAGATAAAGCATAGAGGCGACAGCATCCACGCGGATTCCATCGACGTGATAAGCGTCTAGCCAAAACAAAGCGTTGCTGATGATGAAACTAACGACTTCGCGCCTTCCATAGTTAAATATCATGCTTCCCCAGTCGGGATGCCAACCTTTTTTAGCATCCTCGTGCTCGAAGAGATGCGTTCCGTCAAAATAGGACAACGCGTGTCCATCCACGGCAAAATGAGACGGGACCCAATCCAGAAAAACTCCAATGCCGTTGCCATGTAAATAATCGACGAAGTACATAAAGTCTTGAGGATTGCCATAGCGACTGGTGGGAGCAAAATAGCCAGTAGTTTGGTATCCCCACGATCCGTAGAATGGATGTTCCATAACGGGCATTAATTCAACGTGAGTGAATTCCATCTCTTTGACGTATTGAGCCAGTTTCGGAGCTATTTCCCGATAGCTCAAAAAACGGTTATCTTCTTCGCAATCGCGCATCCAGGACCCTAAGTGAACCTCGTAAACGCTTATGGGCGAAACGTGAAAATCGTTGAGCTTGTGGCGACTTTTTATCCATTCTTGATCGTTCCATGAATATTGCAGATCCCAGACAACGGACCCAGATTTTGGCGATATTTCATTATAAAAGCCAAAAGGATCGGCTTTTTCAGTTTCGAATCCATTATGCTGGGAGCGGATAAAAAATTTATAAACGGTTCCTTTTTTCACTTCAGGAATAAAGCCTTCCCATATACCGGATTCTTTTAACGGAGAAAGGCTATGGCTGGAACGGTTCCAGTCGTTAAAATCCCCGACAACGGATACGTATTCGGCATTGGGCGCCCAAACGGCAAAACCGACGCCTTCTTGTCCGTCTGCGGTGTCTAAATGGGCGCCCAATTTTTTATACAACCGATAATGACTGCCTTCATTTAATAAATAAAGATCTTCGTCGGTAAAACGGGAAAAAGTTTGCTCAAGGTTTGAGTCGCTTGAATGTGGTGGAGTGGATTTATTCATTCCTGGAATATGATCGTCCATTCAGAGCTTGATTAATGAGGGCAGTCCGCCATTAAAGACTGATTTTCATCTAAAGGCGTATCATTACTTTTTAAATTTTTTCTATCTAATACTCCTTGATATAATTTCAAGTATTCCTTTGCCGAACGTTTCCAGCCATAGTCTTTTTTCATTCCGTTGACGATCAACCTTTTCCACAAGGGTTGATCCTTAAAAATATCACCCGCTTTTTTAATGGAACGGTGCATATGAGGCGAGGCAAAACCGCGGAATTTAAACCCCGTGCCTTTTTGGGAGTTCAGGGAAAAGTTTTGAATAGTGTCTTTAAGTCCACCTACCGAACGGACAATGGGCACAGCTCCGTATTTTAACGCATATAACTGCGTGAGCCCGCACGGTTCATATTGAGATGGAAGCAGTAGCATATCGCTACCGGCCAAGGTTTTATGAGCCATTGGTTCCTGATAACCCACAAACGTGGCGCATTTTCCCGGAAAACGTTTTGGCAGATCGCGAAAATAATTCTGATAATCCATTTGCCCCGTGCCAACGCCAACAAAAGCAAACCCCTGATTCATTATATATTGCATACCTTGCCTTAATAGCTCAAATCCTTTTTGATAGCAAAGGCGGCTGACAAAACAAATTATGGGAGTGGATGCGTTTACTTTTAAGCCCAGTTCATTAATGAGATCGTTACGGCATTCTTCTTTACCCGCTAAATTTTCCAACCCATAGTTCTTTTTTATCCATGGATTGATCTCCGGATTCCATTTCGTGTAATCGACTCCATTTAAGATACCGAACAGATCTTTTTCTCGGCTTCGCAAAACGCCTTCCATGCCGAACCCATGCTCAGGGGTACAAATTTCTTCCTTATAAGTTTTGCTAACGGTGGTAAGAACGTCTGAATAGATTAATCCTCCTTTTAAGAAACTGAACTTACCGTAAAACTCAACTCCATTGATATGAAAAACATCCCACGGCAGATTGGCCAAAGGAATGTCTAGAGGCCAAAAATTGCCTTGATAAGCCAAATTATGAATGGTGAATACGGTATGGGTTCGTTGAAAGAACCGGTCGTCTTTATACAAGGTTTTCAGATAAACCGGAATAAGACCTGTTTGCCAATCGTTGCAGTGAATGATATCCGGTTTAAAACCAAGCTCTTTGCTGGCTTCCAGGACGCCTCTGCAAAAATAAATATATCTCGAAGCGTTATCTGGATATTCTTGATAATGTTCGCCGTATAAGTAGTCTCTTTGGTAATACTCTGGTTGGTCCAAAAAATAGATGGGAACGGATTCGAATAGTTTGCCTTCAAATAGTTTTCCCTCTTTGGTCTCCGCACCGACTGGCACAAAAATGTGTTTATTGAGATCATCTATACTATTGGAATATTTTTCGACCGCCTTGTATTTGGGCATTACGACGCGGACATCGTGCCCTAACTCTTTGAGGGCCAAAGGTAAGGCTCCAGCCACATCTGCCAATCCACCGGTTTTGGCAAATGGAAAAACTTCCGAAGATACGAATAAAATTTTCATCGTTAGCCTAATTAGGTCTTTTCTTTATATTGATCTTTCAGGCAAGTAATTTATTCTAATATGCTGGCATTAGAGTTTCGTTAGCCTTTTCTGAAAAACTATTTAAAAAAATCAATAGAACGCCCTATATATAAATAAGACCATTTGTCAGTTTAATCCAGTTTTTTTAGAATTATTTTAATTTTAAAACCCTTTTTCAAATCACACAGTTTAAATACGTTGCCACTATTAGCGTCGTATCCATCCTATAAAAATTATAATCCGCGCAGATTGGCTTAAGTTGGAATGATTATTATGTAAAATTAAATATGAGTTACATCAAAGATTTTGGTTCCAATGGGTAAATCAAAAAAAGGTTTAATAAAAAATCTATACTTTTACTTCTTTGTAACTTTCTCGAACTCTAATTTTTTTGACTAAGTGGCGCCAAATCGGGTTGTGGAAAAGGCTTTTATCCCTTCCTCTATGGCCTCCACGTTCCAATCAATTACGGCTTGCGTTTTAATTGATAGCTCAGCAGGCAATTCTTCTCCATTCGGGAAGGCCATCGCCAACGGAGCTACCCCAAAGATCTGACAAAAAAGTATCGCATTTTTGGCCCAAAACTTATCGGACACAAACAAACCTGGAAGAATAAAAGCGCAATTAACGCTACGGATTTGATATTCCATTAGTCCTTCTAATTTTTGGATCCCTATAGACGATTCGGGGTCAATAGAAGATTCGTATTCAGGTAGGCTATGAATTTCAATCTTAAACTTTTGGATACTTCCTAACAATTCAAGCAAACGGTTATACTCTGCGTCTACCGACCAAGCATGGCTGATGAATAAACGATATGTTTTTAAATACGGCATATTTTTAGATTAAATCCTTAAATTATTTTTAAAAATCTGCGGGACATCGAATTTCGAGATGGTTACCATCCGGATCTTTAAAATGAACCGACTCGCCCTTTCCTAATATTAAGGGTCCTTGAAACGATATATCTTTATTTTTCAACTCTTCAATAATCTTTGGAAACTGTTCTCTATTCGTCCCAAAGGCAATGTGAGCGTACCCCTTTTCACTCATGCAATTAATAGCGTCTGTCATTTCAAGTTCTCGACATTCAAATAAATGCAGAGTTGAACTTCCGGTATCCAGCATAGAATGTCGAATTTTTTCGTTATAGCGTTGAGACACTGAAAAGCCAAGAACTTCTCTGTAAAAATTTTCAGCTCGGTCCAAGTCTCGAACATTCATACCAATATGGTGAACGCCATCAAGTTTCATAAGCCACTGTTTGCTTAAAATAAGAGAAGTAAAATTTTTCTATTATATTAATAGGAGGAAGAGCTTTGCAATTTTTATAGGAAACGTTAAATACAAACAAAAAAATGGAATAAATAATGAAACTCAGAATCTTTATGAACGGAGAGGGGAAATTAAGTTCCATCCGACGTTTTAATTCCCCTATCAAAGCCCAGCGTTCCCAATGCGCTGGGCTTTTTTGTCTCAATGGAAAAATATTTCTATTCAAAAGCTAATATGAAAACCAAAAGCATTTTTGCTATAATTAAACCATCCAGGGTTTGCCCTATAAAATATTGGGTTACTAAATTTATTAAAGGACTTCACGAAGACCTTTAGCGCTATTTTTTCTTGAAACCTTTAAAAATATTATAACTCTTTGCTCCAAAGTTCGATACTATACTAAGAACTATTTGTTCGAACCTTTGAAAATTTTAGGAGCCATAAGAATGCCAGGAAAAAGAAACGCCAACATATTGCCAAAATTAGGAGAAAGGTTAAAAAAATGGCGGAAGGATCAAAGCCTTAGGCTAGCCGACGTATCGAAAATGATTAAAGGCACCTCTGGTCCTCTTTCTGAGATAGAGAATAATAAGAGCTATCCAACCGTTGAAACTATCGCCATGTTTCATAAAAGAACCAATCTCAATGTCATGTGGTTGTTGTTTAATGAAGGCGAGATGCTAAAAAAGAAAACCAAAAATAAATAGACCCAAAAGCTTTGATTTACGTTATTACAAAAAAAACGTTCCCCCTTCAAAGCAAGTTCTATTTTGTTAAATTAAACGCTTTTCCACTGCGCTGATTATCATCCTTGTAGCATCGTTCATATAAGTATGTTATAGTGTTTTAAATTAAGATGGATTAAAAGAAATATTTGGCAAATTCGATTAGGAATTTCGCCGAGGGTATTCAAGCAAAGATTAGAATTTTATATTTCCCAAACCGCCTCTTGGCTGTTTTTTTTTGCCCTGAAACTCCTCCTTGGGATCCATCCCAGCTCCAGGGCTTTATAAGTCCTGAAAAGGGCAAATGCATGAGGTCCGGGTTTAAGAAAATTCCGGCAAAATTTAATAAGTTATTTCGGCCAATGAACTGATGGAGAGTTATTCTATCTCCAATGATGTTCAAGAAGAGCTTTCTTGTGGCGCCAACGGAAATACCCGTTAAGAAATCGCTACGTCCTAATTCTTCCGGAAGTTCCGACCCAAAACTTATTCTTCGCAAAAGAATAAATTTTACCGAAATACTACCAGCAGATGGCAGAGGCTGATCCTCTACCATTATGAATACCCGCACCCATTTCCATAGGGAAAGGACGCGGTATATAAAATTACAAAATAAGGAACCTACTTTGATCAAATCAAATCTTTCCGCCAACGAGTGCGGATTCGACTCTTTAGAGCTTAATCCCTCTATCCGCAAGGCGATCGCGGAAAAACGTTATTCTCAACCCACTCCGATCCAATCACAAGCCATTCCGCACCTTATACAAGGACGCGATCTTCTAGGATGCGCCCAAACTGGAACAGGAAAAACTGGAGCCTTCGCTCTACCCATTCTTCAGCGTTTGGCAAAGAGACGTAAAATTACCGGCCCTAAAGGGATTTCCGCATTGATTCTCACTCCAACTCGCGAGTTAGCAGCCCAAATTGGCGAAAGTTTTCGACTTTATGGTCGTTATTTAAACGTAAAACACACCGTCATCTATGGCGGCGTTAGTTATCGTCCGCAGATTCGAGCCTTGTCTAGGGGTGTAGAGGTGCTTATCGCTACCCCTGGAAGATTGGTTGATCTTGTTAACCAAGGCTATATAAAACTGGATAAGACGGAAACTTTTGTCCTCGACGAAGGCGATCGCATGCTAGACATGGGATTTCTACCGGATATTCGCAAAATTTTTGCGATCCTTCCAGAACAACGACAAACAATGCTTTTTTCGGCGACTATGTCTAATGAAATTATGTCTCTCGCTAAACAATTTCTAATAGACCCCGTTAAAGTTTGGGTGGCTCCACAATCCAAAACAGCCGACAATATCGAGCAGCAAGTAATGTTTGTAGACAAAGAATTCAAGACGGAATTACTTACTTCTGTTTTCACGGACGAATCTATTAAGAGAGCCGTGGTATTTACAAAAACTAAGCATGGCGCAAATCGCATCGCCAAAAAGCTTAACCAGGGAAAAATTAAGGCAGAAGCATTGCATGGCGACAAATCTCAATCCGCGAGACTTGACGCTTTGAGAAAGTTTCGTTCGGGCAACGCCCGTGTGCTAGTCGCCACCGATGTTGCTTCCCGCGGACTTGATATAGAAGGCATTACGCATGTGATCAATTACGAGTTGCCCAACGAAGCTGAAAGCTACGTACATCGCATCGGCCGTACTGCTCGCGCTGGATCTTCTGGAGTGGCTTTATCTTTTTGCGATAACGAAGAGCGCGGTTATTTGCGAAGCATTGAAAAATCTACGAAAAGCACCGTTACTATCATCGAAGATCATCCTTATCATTCCCAAGCTGTCGCAGCCATGTGGAAGACAAAAAAACCATCGACAAATTCGTCTAAAGACGGACGCAGGAAACGTCCTTGGAGCAGATCGCCTGGTAAACAAGGCAAATCGTCATCCTCCACTGCGAGGAGTCGAAAGCCTGGCGGTAACCGGTTTCACCCAGCTCAACAACGCCGGAACAACACCAAAAGGTCTGGAATCAACGCGAGCCGCCCGGCTTGAATTGATTGACCTAAAACCTAACAATAGTTGTCGCCCATCCTTCGAAATAATCATTTCGAGGGATGAAGGCGGCAGGCATTGTTTATTTAACTACGAAAAAATAATTTGCTTTTCGAGACTTTGAAGCAATTTGTAGTCAAGTCCCCCTAAAAAATTATTTGATCTCTTTCCGAATTATTGACAAGGTTTAACGAATTATTTCAAGCTTAGCCAATGCTGTGAGTAAGACTTAAAAGCTATTAATTTGAAACTAACGCCTATCAAAAACCTTCCTAAAGCCAACAATCGATTTTAATATCGTTTAATTTTCTACGGTATGCCCTAATAAAGATTCGGTTATTTCAAATAATAATTAGCTATATGAAAACCTACCTCATTATTTTTTTTTTCGTTCCAGCGCAAATTATTATAACCCTGCCGTCTAAATTTCGATAATATACAAAGGTACTACAAACTCGAACTTTTAAAACTCTAGGAGCGTAAGAATGATGGGTAAAAGAAACGCCAATATATCGCCTAAGTTAGGAGATCGGTTGAAGAAATGGCGATTATCTCAAAAACTTACATTAGTAGAATTGTCAAAAATGATGGGTTGTACACCAGGTCCACTTTCGGAAATAGAAAATAATAAAAACTATCCCTCAGTAGAAACAATTGCAATGATTCATAAAAAGACAAATCTCAACATTATGTGGTTATTGTTCAATGAAGAAGAAATGGTATTATTAAAAAAGAAGGGAAAAGGAAAAGCGCTTTAGCGAATTTTTCAATTACTGAGATCATCCCAACTTAAGCAACCGCAAAACTACTTTGACTCCCATTAACAATAACTAGTATTTTAATTTTTTACGTTTCAAAATCCCCCAATATAGATTTAACCTATCTTTCTTACAAAAAAATTAAAGCTTTTGATAAAGACCTAGATCTTTTTAAAAAATTTTAAATTAATAGCCCCGCATCTCTTTTTCACAAAAAACGAACCCCTAATATGTCATTACTCAACTATAAAAAATAATTAAATAAAACCTCTATCCATTAAATATCTTTTTTAAAAATTGAAAATGCTGGAGAAATTTTATGACAACCATGAATGCATATATCACGCGAACTTGCGGACCAGACGCCAGCTTTGAATCAGTTGAAATTCCCATTCCAGAAGTCGCTTCGGGTCAAATTCTTATCAAAGTAAAAGCCACGAGCCTGAACCCTGTCGATAATATGTTTCTCCGAAACGATATTGGCATGAACCCAGCCCTCCCCGCTGTCCTTCACGGAGATGTTGCTGGCATTGTTTCCGCCGTTGGCCAAGGCGTCGATAATTTCAAGAATGGCGACGAAATATATGCATGCGCAGGCGGTTTCAAAGGACACGGTGGCGCATTAGCGGAATTCATGATTGCCGACGCTCGGTTAGTCGCGCATAAACCGCGTACACTAGATTTTACTTCTTCAGCGGCGTTGCCATTGGTTTCTATAACAGCTTGGGAGGGACTCTTTGATCGCGCAAATTTGCAACCAGGTCAGCATGCTCTCATTCATGGCGGCACGGGAGGAGTTGGTCATGTAGCGCTCCAACTGGCTAAAATTGGAGGAGCCAGGGTTGCCACTACGATTTCGAGCGAGGAAAAAGCCAATATTGTTCGCAATCTTGGAGCAGACGATATAATTAACTATCGCGAACAAACTGTGGATCAGTATGTCGAAAACTTGACTAACGGACAGGGATTTGACGTTGTTTATGACACCATTGGCGGGAAAAACCTTGATCTCTCATTTGTGGCCGCTCGCAACAAAGGGCAAGTAATCAATATTTTAGGTTTCAATAATCATGATTTGGCACCTGCGTTTAGTCGCGGTCTTACGATTCATTTGGAAAATATGTCGATACCGCTGCTCACCGGAGTGGGTCGCGAACGACAAGGCAAAATATTATATGAAATCGCCAAGCATGTGGATGATGGCAATCTTAAACCGGTCCTTCATGAACAACAATTCTCATTTGAAGAGGCAAACAAAGCTCACGAATTATATGAATCCAAAAAACATACCGGGAAAATAGTCCTAATCCCCTAATATGTTTGATTTCAGTCCCCCGATGTTTTCAATCTTTGGTTATTTGCTTCAAAAAAAGTTTTTGACTTCATGCCTAACAAGGTGTCGTAAAAAATGAAATCATTTAATTGCTCCCTACCCTTTGGCATCGAACAACCAAGCCGATATATCCGTTTACTTTACTACCAAAACTGTTACAATTTTATTAAATTCAAATTCAAAATTTTAAAGAATTTTTTATATGGCTTGCCCTCCTAATATAGGAAAGACATAAACTCCAAAATAAAAACGGTCGTCAAAAAGTATTTTTGAACGTCCATATTCATTTTTTATGGAAACGATACAAGCAAAAATCATTCTGTTCTTGAGCAACTACGATTTTAATTTAGTATGTGTTTCCTATTTAATGATTGTTTTTGCCTCCTATTCGGCTCTTGAAATTTCGGTGTGCATTCGCGAAACCCAAAATCCCAATAATAACTATTGGATCCCGGCTTTTGGTTTTGTATTAGGCGGAGGAGTATGGTCGATGCACTTCATCGCAATGCTGGCCTATAAATTTTCCATACCTGTCGGATTCAATCCAGCAATTACTTTTTTATCCTTATTTATGGCGGTAATTCCCGCAAGTTATGCGGCTAAACTCGCAAACTCAGAAAATCCCTTTTTAGCAAAAATAGCCTATGGGGGAACAATGATGGGGATGGGCATCGTTTGTATGCACTATACCGGAATGTTGGCATTAGAATCGGCGCCACAATTCAAGTACGACTTTAAACTTGTTGCAATATCTATTGTTGTCGCCGTGGTAGCCTCTTCCGCAGCTTTATTTTTTGCTCTTTGGTTAGGAGAATCAAATCTCAAAAAATATAAAACACTAAAAACATTCACCGCTTTACTTATGGGGTTAGCGGCTGCGGGAATGCATTATACAGGAATGGCCGCGGTCGAATTTATTCCCGATCCAACATTAACCGAAGCTATGCCTTCCACTGACTTAGACCGAGATACCTTAGCCATAATCATAGCCTTTTTTACTCTCACGGTTTTAGGACTTTCGCTCACAGCTTCCATCACCCACCAAAAGTTTCAAATCCTTAAAAATTTAAAAAACGAACTAGAAAAAAAAGTCGACGAAAGAACTCAAGAGTTACGAAACAAAACGGTATTTTCCGAACTTCATAAAAATATTGCGGTCTCGACCAATTTAAACCTTTCCTTCGAAGAAGCTATGAAAATGGCGATAAAACATATTTGCGAAGGAATTGGTTGGCCTGTGGGTCATATGTATTTAGTCGATCGTCAAAACCCAGAACTCCTCATTCCCTCTGATATTTGGCATTTTAAAGATTCAGAGAAATTTGAATTATTTAAAAATAAAACTAAATCCATAACATTTGCCAAAGGAGTTGGTTTGCCTGGAAGAGTATTTGCCTCGGCAAAAGCTGAATGGATTGAAGACGTGACACTCGATCCCAACTTTCCAAGAACAACGCTTGCAAAAAAAAGCGGCTTGAAAACAGGATTTGCTTTTCCAATTTTAATTGGCCAAGAAGTTACGGGTGTAATTGAGTTTTTTTCCAATAAAAAAGAAAAAACAAACCACCTCCTTCTGGAGTTGATGAATAATGTTGGGTCGTTGCTAGGAAGCTTTGTGGATCGAAAACACATAGAAGAAAAAGTAGCGTATGCCAAAGAAGCGGCGGAAAAAGCTAATCAGGCAAAAAGCGCTTTCCTCGCCAATATGAGTCATGAAATTCGAACCCCTATGAATGCAATTCTAGGTTATTCCCAAATAGTTTTACGCAATAAAGATTTATCCCCTAGCGTCCATGAAGCCGTGGAGACAATTGATAAAAGTGGGCAACATCTTATGAGACTTATAAACGATATTTTAGATATTTCAAAAATCGAAGCGGATAGGATGGAGATTGTTCTTTCCAATTTTGATCTGAACGATCTAATAGAAGGCCTTTCGGTATTATTTGCGCCTCGCTGTTATGAAAAAAATATACATTGGTACATTAAAAACCTGGAAGAACAATATTATGCATATGCGGATGAAACGAAATTACGACAGATTCTCATCAATCTTATAGGCAACGCAATCAAGTTTACCGAAATTGGAGAAATTTCTTTAAAAGCATCGTCGCCCGAAAAAGGGATTTTTTTATTCGAAGTTAGCGATTCAGGAAAAGGAATTCCAGAAAACGACCTCGAAACAATTTTTGAGCCCTTTCGACAAGCTGAGGAAGGATTTAAAAAAGGCGGTACCGGTTTGGGACTAGCCATTTCAAAAAAACAAGCCAATTTATTGGGCGGAGAATTATTCGTCAAATCGGAGGTTGGTAAAGGATCTAAATTCCTTTTAAAAGTTCCATTGAAACAAGCCATTCGCGATGTCACACCAAGATCTTCCCGCAATTTGGAAATTTCTAAACTCGCCGAAGGCTACGGCGTAAACGCTCTAATAGTAGACGACTCTAAGGAAAATCGCGATGTTTTAGTAAAAATTTTGCAATGTATTGGCGTCGAAACGGAAGAAGCTAAAAACGGTAAAATCGGTTTGGAGCTTGTACACAAAAGTAAACCGGATATTATTTTTATGGACGTTCGGATGCCTGTTATGGATGGTTTGGAAGCCACAAAAAAAATTATTGAAGAATTTGGTCCAGAACAAATAAAAATTGTAGTTATATCGGCTTCAGTTCTGAGGCATGAGATTGAACAATATTATAGTTTGGGGTGCCACGATGTAATTCCAAAACCATTTCGAACAGAAGCCATTTTCGATTGCTTAACTAGACTTTTGAACGTTGAATTTGAGTATGTAAGTAAAAACAGTGAAGAAAAAATTAAAACGCCAAAAGAAACCAACATTAATTATTCAAAAATCCAACTATCCGTTAATTTGTTAAATAATATTTACGACGCAGCCGAAAGCGGTAATTTTAAAAAACTGGAAGAAATCATCGACGGCCTTCCTCAAAAAACCGTAGAAGATAAAAACTTAGTGGCGTATTTATCTTCTCTTAAAAACCATTACGATGTAATGGGTTTTTTAAATTTTACGGAAAAGGTAAAAAACAATGAATGATGAGATTTCCTTAGAAAAAATGAAAATACTTTTGGTCGACGATACCCCCGTAAATATTGACGTTTTATCAAAAAGTTTAACCAATGAGGGGTATAACATTTTTGCGGCCCCTTCAGGCGATATTGCTTTAAAAATTATCGATAAAATAGTTCCAGATTTAATTCTGCTAGACGTAATGATGCCTGGCTTGGATGGTTTTGAGACCTGCAAAAAACTTAAAAGTAAAACCTCAACAAAAGATATTCCAATTATTTTTATAACCGCAAAGTCGGATAAAAACGATGTCGTCAATGGGTTTCAATTAGGAGGAGTCGATTATATAACTAAACCATTTAACTATGAAGAAGTTTTAAGGCGAGTAGCAACGCATTTAAAAATACGCAAACTGATGACAACTCAAAACGATCTCAATAAAACATTAGTGGATTTAAACGACGAACTTATAGATGGAAGGAACCAATATCAAATCATTAGCGAAAAAGCTTCCGATGGGATTTTCCGATTGGATCAAGATAAAAAAATAATATCCTGCAATTCAAAATTTTCTTCTCTTTTAGGATTCCAAGAACCAGAAATCATAGGAACTCCAATAGAAAATTTAATCAATGTTGTCTCTCCAGAGGAAATAATACCTCAACTATCCACCAAACGTTTTGGAGAACGCGCAACTCAAAATTTAGAAGTTCAATTCTGTATTAATGAGCAATCTCCTATTTGGAGCAAACGCAAATTTTTTACTCTGTTGGTTGATTCATTTGGAATTTGGAACCAACCTAAGGATTTGATTGACCAAAAAAATGCCGATAAAAAGTTCTTGGGAACTCTTGGGTTCATTAAAAAACCGCTTTAATAAATTACTTCTAAAATTGCCCGTCTTTCCCAGCTTTTTATATCAATTAAATACCTCATATAAGTATCAAAAAAAAAACTTATACTAATAATAATCAATGATATAAAGTTTGTTACACTATTTAATAATATAAAATTTTGACTTTACTTTTCCAAAGAATAATTTTAAATTAAGCTATTACACTTACATCTAATTAAATATTTTTTACGATTACCAGTTAAGCGGAATTTTATTTCTTGACCAAAATTATTAATAACAAAAATATGAGAAAAAGTTTATAGGGAGAAATGTGTACCAGGTTTTATATCTTTTTAAAAAGATGGGGAATTTATGAAGCATTTGAACAAAAAAATTATAATTGTTGAAGATGAAACTGTGATTGCCCTAGAAATCGAAACACATTTAGAAAATATTGGCTATGAAATTGCCTCTCATGTTACTCATGGTGAAAAGGTCCAAGAAGAGGTTAAAAAGTATCATCCAGATTTAGTCTTAATGGATATTAACTTAAAAGGCCATATGAATGGGATTGAAGCAGCCCATCAAATAAGATCATTTTCAAATATTCCTGTCATTTTCCTCACCGCTTATGGAGATGGCAAAATTTTAGAAGAGGCAAAGCAAACTGCTCCTCATGGTTTTTTAACCAAACCCTTTCGACCACAAGAATTAACTGCCGCTATTGAATTAAGCTTTCTCAGATACCAAATAGAAGAAAATCTTAAAGCTAAACAAGATCATTTTAATCAATTAGTAAAAGACCGTGACAATGAAATTTGGGCTCCCCCTCCAGATTTAATGAAATTTTTATTTATTAATCCTTCCTATAACGAAAATTTGGGTCATAAAAAAGAAATCCTCACTGCCATCGCCAAAGATATTACCAAAATAAAAGAATATCAAAACTCTCTAATCCAAGCAAAAAATGAAGCTGAAGTTGCAAATAAGGCAAAAAGCGAATTTTTATCCAGGATGAGTCACGAGTTTCGAACGCCGTTAAATTCAATTTTAGGATTCAGTCAAATTTTAAACTCGGATTCAAACGATCCTTTAACCGAATTACAAAAGGAAAAAGTAGAGCAAATAATATACTCAGGAAATCATATTTTAAAACTAGTTAACGATGTACTAGATCTGGGAGCGATTGAAAACGGAAAATTACCGATCACATTTGAGACAATTTGCTTAAATCATATGATTAAAGAAGCCTTTGAAAATGTTAAACGGGAAGCAAAGAGGAAAAAAATACAATTTATTGACAATATACCTGGAGATGAAGAAGTTTGGGTATCGGTCGACAAAACACATCTGAAAAATGTTCTTATAAAACTGCTGACGAATGCAATTAAATATAATCGAGTTAATGGCAATATCAAACTATCGATGGAATTTGACCACTCAAAAACCGTTCGCCTAAAAATAGAAGATACAGGCTTTGGGATTCCTAAAGAAAAACAAACTCAAATATTTAAACCGTTCAACGCAATTACTCCACTGGTTAGTTTTGAAGAAGGCGTTGGCTTAGGTTTAAGTATCTCTAAATCATTGATGGAATTAATAAACGGAAAACTATTCTTTGAAAGCCAAGTTGGAAAAGGATCCAGTTTTTTTATTGAACTTCCCATTACTAAAAAAGAGATTGTTTTACCAGAAAACATGGAAAGCAAGATTTCTAGCATTCAAAGTTTCAATGCCATGATTGAAAAGGAGGTCAGTGAAGAGGCAAACTTATCAAAAATGTCCATTCCTAATAAGTTACGCTTAGAAATTTTGACGGCGGCCGAAACATACAACTTTACGAAACTCGAAAGTTTAATAAAAGATTTAAGCGCTTACAGCGAAGACGGTAAAACAATAGGTAAAATAGCTAGAAAATATTTACTGCAGTATGATGTTCCAAAAATTATCGAGATATTAAACAAAACTAAACAAACCTCCTAAGAGACTCTTCAATAAGTTTAAATTAGTAACTTCAATTATTGCGATGTTGCCACCTTTTCTTCTCTACACAGCTTTTATAAACGAAGCGAAATTAAAACTATTTATGCCATCCCTAATTCAGCTGTGGAACTGAGAATGGAATAAACCTTTTTTTGGCGGCATTGTTTTTCATCAAGCGCTTTAACATATTTTGCGCTTCTTCCAATTTTGGGTTTCTATCTGGATAATCTTCTAAAAACTTTTGAACCGCTTTTATCTTTTCGTCAACGGGAAAAATACTTTCCTCTATCTTTTCCATTTCTTCAAGCGTTTTAAAGCGATCGTTTATTTCGTCTTGCCTGGCTTTTGCCAATCTGATTTTTTCTTCTAAATCCGTTTCCGACCTATCAACAGTGACTGTTGGCTTTTCATTTTCTTCTTCGACAAACTCAGGCAACGAATTGTCGATACTAGCATCAATTAGAACAATATTATTTTTTACTCTTTTAATGAACCCGGAGAGATCGTTCTTTGGAGAAACGGGAACTGGCTTTACTCCTAGCTTCAAAACGTCAAAATCCGGAACTATTTGCAATAAAGCGCGAACGTAAAGAGATTTTACCGCGAAGTTCACATTCTGCGGTATGGTTCCAGTTAGTTCAACCGCCTTTATATTAGTGAAAGAAGAAGTCGTGATTCCAATCACTTCTCCATCGTTATTAAAAAGAGGTCCGCCGCTATTGCCTGGTTGTATCGGAACGGTAATTTGAAATAACCCCGGATCGTCAAAATATCCTGTAGTAGAATTAATTGTTCCTTCGGAATATTTCGGTTTTTTCCCCAAAAGTTGACTCATTGGATATCCAACCGTAAATACTTTTTGCCCCATTTCAACTTTGTTAGAGTCTCCAAGAACTATATTGCCCATTGCCGTCCTCGGCCTCCTGGCAAGCTTTAAAATACCGACATCGTTCCTTTGATCCTGAGCGACTATCTTGGCTCTGACTTTTTCTCCAGTAAAAAAATTAACAAAAAGAGAGTTAGCTCCCTCAACAACATGATTGTTTGTTATAACGTATTTAGACTGCCCTAATAAGAATCCCGTTCCTTTTGAACCTTTGCTTTGTTCTTGTTCTTCTCCTTGTACTTTTTCCCTTTCATCCGGTTTTTGGACTCTTTTAGGATTTGTATTATCGCCATACTTATTATAAAAGCGTCTCAAATTCTTGCCGGCTTTGCTAACTTTTTTCATTTGACTTTTTGACGCAAAAATCTTTTTGGCTTTCTTGGTATATTTTATCGCGAGAACGCCTTCCTCCACTCTGTCGTAGCTATCCCCCATGTTTAAATAGGCGTCGCCATCATTTGGATTTAATTTAATTGCTTTTTTATAAGCCGTTATGGCGTCGCTATAACGTTCCAACGCATAGTAGGAAATGCCTAGGTTATACATGGCGTCATAATTATTTTTATCCAAACGTAGAGCTTCTTTCAAAGATCCTACCGCTTCTTCAAATCTTTTTAATTCAATGTAGCAATTCCCCATATTATTTCGTATCGCGGACAAATCTGGTTTGATACGCGCCGCTGTTTCGTAGGAAACCAGCGCATTCTCATATTTCTTAAGCGCAGTATATGCGTTACCCATATTATTATATGGAATAAAGCTATCCGGCTTTAGGCGAATGGTATCTTCATATTTTTTGATTGCTTCGTAGTTTTCCCCCAACTCCAAAAAAGCGTTCCCCATATTATTATGCGCGTTCCAATAATCGGGCTCTATTCCAATAGCTTCTTCATATTTCTCTATCGCTTCGCGATATTTACCGGCTTTTGATAATTCGTCGCCTTCACTTTTCAATTTCCTTGCTTTTCCATTAAATGTATCTTGGGCAAAAACCAGGCTTACCTCTCCAACCAAATAGGATTGAAGTAACGAATATGAAAAAAAACAAATTAAGACAATTAAAATTCTTTTTATAGTTTGGAAACTCACTTTAATTCTCCGGCAATACATTCGTTTCCCTTCCATCTCCAGTTTACAATTTCGCCTGCGTCGTTAGTTTCAATCCATGTCGTGCATTTGAAAAATAATTTATTACCGTTAATTTTTTGACCAGAGCTAGCCAGCATTGCCGCCGCATTAGTAAAAGAATTCCTTGCTCGTTCTGAATACGAACCTTTCTTTTCAGAAAGTAATTTTACAATTCGAGCTCTCTCATAAACGTAAACTTTTCTGCCATTCGGATCGACAAATTTCCTTTGTGGGTACCCCCAACTTTCAACAAATGCATCTATTTTTTCTCCTACCCAAGTATCTAAAACTTTTTCATAGTTTTTAGAGCTATAACCAAGCGCCGGAGCGCAAGAACCAATAAAAATAGATAGCGCCAAAAAAATTAAGATTGAATTGAATTTTTTTATTGTAAAAATCGAAATGTTTGGCATAGAAAAATATACTAACTTGATTACAAAAAACATTCAATAGCCAAACTACAGATAGAACAAATTTTAAAAAATAGAAAACGGTGGGGGTTGTACTCTTTTAAATGTCGTTAGAGAACGTTTAATTGATGAGATACTTTAGGGTGAGAATTGCCTATGTGTAACGACCAGGCTTTTTCTTGAACGGATTTGTCAGCTTCAGTAACTCGATCGTGTTGACGCAAATGTTCGGCCCAAGATTCGACTAAAAAGTTTTCAATCACTCGACCAGGATATTCAGCATCTTGAAATAATCCCCAATGTAACGCGCCGTCTCGCAGTCGGGCAAGCTTCATTTCATGCATACAATTTTTAAACTTTTCAAAATTTTTTGGATCAATTTCATACTCTACCGTTATTAAAACTGGACCGTCGTCGTTTTCCATATCTATCGCAACAGTGGGAGCCGGCCAATGGAGCGAAGGCGACAAGTTTAGGCTATCTCGGCCGCCCAAACGATGCCGGAATGTCAATGCCAAGCCTACTATTAAAACTCCACTCGCTAAGTAAAGCGTTACAGGAATACCAATTTGATTGGCCAAAGCTCCCCAAAGCAAACTGCCGCTCGCATAACCTCCAAAGAATACCAACATAAAATAAATCGCCATCGCCCGCGCTCGCACCCAAGAAGGAATAACCGTTTGCGCCGTCACATTAAAGCTGGATAAAACCGTCAACCAAGCGGCTCCACCTATAAACATAGCGCCGCAAACTAAAGAATAATTTGGGGCTGCGCCTAATAGACTCATGGTGGCCGACAAAATAAAAATGCTCGCTCCCACTAAAATGTCTATGGAATAGTTTTTCTTTAAACGAGGTAAAAATGCGGCGCCCAAAACGGCCCCTAACCCAATACAAGTCAGCAAAAAACCATAGTCGGACGAATCCCCATGAAGATTTTGTTTAACCACCAAAGGAAGTAAACACCACATAGCTCCTGCTGGAAATATAAACGCTCCCGTTCTCAGCATAACCGACTTGAGGTCTGGCGAATTCTTCGTAAAACGCCAACCCAATCTCATCGCGCTAAAAAATTTTTCCGCCGGCAAAGAAGTTTTTTTAACTCGCCGTTTCCAAAAACATAAAACAACCGCTACCGTAATAAAAGAAAACCCGTTAAAAAGAAATGCCGAATGAATTCCAAACGAAGCAATAATTAAACCGCCTAGCGCGGGACCAATGGTCCTTGAAATATTGATACCCACGCTATTTAATGCCAAAGCCGGCGCTAATTCTTCCTTGGAAACCAATTCAGGCGTCACAGCCTGCCAGGGAGGGGTAGCAATAGCGACTCCAACCCCAAGTAAAAAAGTTAAAATAAGAAGGTCACTCGGTTGAATTGCGTCGCGGGAAGTTATATAACCCAAAAAACAGACCGTCAAACTCATCCAGGCTTCGGCGGCAATCATGAGTTTTCTTCTATCCACGATGTCCGCCAACGCGCCCGCTGGCAGCGCTAAAAAAAACATGGGCAACGTTCCAGCCGTTTGCACCAGCGAAACCATTAATGGGGAAGGCGCTAATGTAGCCATAAGCCAACCGGCCCCCACATCGTGCACCCAGGTTCCGACCATAGAAAATACGTTAGCAAGCCATAACATGCGGAACACAGGTTCCTTAAGGGGACTCCATGCAGAATGGATAGTCATAATGGAGCTTTACCTTATATTTTTAATTTTCCTTTAATCTTAAGGAACCCGTTCATAACCAAAAGGGAATTACGCCCCTCGTCTGTTAGGGAATAATTGACGCGCGGAGGATTTGTTGGTTGTTCGGAGCGGTTCACAACACCTGCAGTTTCTAAAGCTTTTAATCTTTGACTCAATACCTTGGCGGAAACGCCTCCCAAGCTTCGCCTTAAATCTCCAAATCCTCGCGGCTTCTCGGAAAGAAAAAGTATAACTCTAGCCGTCCATTTAGTAGAAAAGAATTTAAGACCCTTCTCTAACCAATCGTATTTTGGATTGACTAGAATTCTCTTATTCATCGATTCCATATCATCGTCGAGTGGCTGAAAGCCGATCCCTATATAAAGGATAATTAACTCTTGCTGGAACTTCTATAATCGCCAGTTTAAGCGGTTCTTCCATTTTTGCCTGCAAACAAACTGTGCTATCGGCTTGCGCATGGATAAGAGCAAAATCTTTTTTATCTATATGATCTTTCCTTCCAGTTTCTTCGTCTGTAATTAATCCTTCTCCTTCGATAACGACAACCGCCAAAGAACGGTCTTTTTTTAGATCCCAAAGAAATTGATGACCGGAAGAAATTTTAATTTCTTTCATCATCGCCTCGGCTTTTAAAGAAACAGGGCCAGATTCTCCAATCACCGATTTAACGACAACGCCATCTTGTTCATGAGTAGGAAATTCGTCGGAAGAAAATTCTCGGTAAGTCGGTATATCGGTAATGGTTTCATTAAAATTAGGGTCAAACCAAATTTGAAAAAACTCGGTTCGATCGCCAATAGTCTCTTCTTCGTGAGAAACGCCTGAACCCGTTTGCAATACCTGCGCGCCGCCAGCTTTCACTCGACTTTTATTTCCTAATGTATCGTAATGCCCAATTTCTCCTTCAAGGGCATAACTCATAATTTCAAAAGCTTGATGAGGATGAAGCCCTACCTTCCCGTATCCTTCTGCTGTGGCCCAAGCCCAATAAAACAAAGGGCCCGTGTTTGGAATTTCTGGACCTTCGCCTGGGAAACCAAGTGGCTTTGTTTCTGTAATCCGACCGCCGTCAAACTGCCCTGCCCCCTGCGCTTCTGGTGGATATAACTTAATATCTAATTTTGTGGTTGTACTATTCATAACACTCACCTCAATACTTTACAGTCTTGCTTTTTATGCAAATTAATAATAGAACCAAAGTTTCACCATTCACTCTCGCATGTCATCCTGAAGCGAACTTTTAAGTTCGATGATTGTCACCCTGAGCCTGTCGAAGGGTCGCCTCGATTCAATAAATCCCTACCTTACTCATCATAATGAATTTCTAAATGATGACCGTCGGGATCAAAAAAATAAGCTGAAGCTCCGCTTCCATATATCCTAGGGTCGCCGTCTATTTTGACGTTTTGGTCTTTAAGCTCTTGAAGAATACCTTCAAACTTATCTTTAGTCGTTGTGAACGCAAAGTGTAAGTATCCTTCTTCAGTAAAAACTTTTTGGGCGGATTCAAAATCTAAATCTGGAGATTCAAATAAAGCAATAGCGACGTTCCCCACATCCACTTCAATATGCTTGTTACCGCTTTTAGTAGCCGTTCTATAAATTACGGGGAAACCTAAAATCTCGCTGTAAAATTTCTCCGAACGAGCCATATCCTTTACATTCAGTCCAAAATGGTTCATTCCCTTGAGTTGAATCTTTGGTTTTGTTGTCATACTTTCAGTACTCATTTTATTTTTCCTCTCCTTAAAGAGCTAACTTCCCTGATAAATCAGTTAAATTATTTACTGTGCGTTCCGTCGCAAAATGGGGCGTTACCCGTTTTGCCGCAATCGCAAATCGCAACCTGTTTAGTTTCGGCTATTACAAACTGAGTCGGAGACTTTGCCCCCACTCCTAGCCTTTCATGGGAGCCGTCGCAATAAGGTTTATTCGCCGACTCGCCGCAGGCACAGTAATACTTAATTCCTTCGGTTTCTTCGAAAACGGTTGGTTTGTTTTGATAAGCCATTTGAACTCTCCTTAATTAACGATTTGATTAACTATTACCCCATATAGAGCATGAACCATGCCAAACCATGCTAAGCGCAATAACCCATTATTCCATAAGGTTTTCTGTGAATTTATTGGATCTTTCAAATACTACTCACTTACGTTTATTACGTATTTTCGTAGATTAACTACTCAAATTCGTATAATATTAATATCAAGATATAAAATAATGTCATGCTGAGCTTGTCGAAGCACGACCACCTTTCCATAACTCTGAAAAGTTATAAAGCTATGAAAAAAGAAGAACGCTTAAGACTCGCTGAATTCACCATCAACAATTGCGGCGATTCCATCATATTTCATGATTGCCGAGGCGAAATACTCAATGTCAATAAAGCGACCTGTAAAATCCTTGGATATTCTGAAAAAGAATTGATCGGTTTAACCATTCAAGACATCAATCCCACTTCAAATAAAAAAACATGGACTAAATATTGGAATAAACTTAGGAAATCCAAAAACCTTACTTTTGAAGACGACCATTACACAAGAAGCGGCGAAGTAATACCCATTGAAGTAACGGCCAATTTCATCAAATTTGGCGAAGGGGAATATGCAGTTGGTTTTGCTCGGGACATTTCTGTACGAAAGAAAATGGAAGAAGAACAAACCAAAGCTTTCGAAGAAATCAAACGATTACGCAAGCAGTTAGAATTGGAAAACGAGTACCTATACGAAGAGATGGCAGAGCTTCAAGCCTTTGGACGTATTATGGGAATAAGCTATGCACTACAAAATATTTTAAAGCAAATTGAAATGGTCGCGCCAACCGGAGCCAACGTCCTCATAACCGGGGAATCCGGAACCGGTAAGGAGCTCATCGCTCACGAAATCCATAACCGCAGTGAAAGAAAACAGAGACCCATGATCCGTGTCAACTGCGCATCGATTCCAAGAGAACTGTATGAAAGCGAGTTTTTTGGTCATGTCAAAGGCGCTTTCACCGGAGCCATCAAAGACCGTGTCGGTCGGTTTGAAGTAGCCAACGGGGGAACCCTCTTCTTAGACGAAGTGGGCGAAATTCCGCTAGATCTGCAAAGCAAATTACTGCGCGTTCTTCAAGAAGGAACTTTTGAAAAGGTCGGCAACGAAAAAACGATACAGGTGGACGTACGAGTTATTGCCGCGACCAATCGCAATTTAAAGAAAGAAGTCGAAAATGGAAATTTTCGCGAAGACCTTTACTATCGGTTAAACGTATTTCCATTGGAAGTACCGGCGTTAAGAGAACGAAAAGAAGATATCTCCATAATAGCCAATCATTTTTTGGAACTCGCAAAGAAAAACTTTAACCGACCAGAAGCGAAATTTTCTAAAAATAATCTTATAAACTTAGAAGGTTACGATTGGCCAGGAAATGTGAGGGAATTACAAAACGTGATAGAACGCGCAGTGATCACAGCGCAAAGTCCTAAATTAATTTTTAGTCTAGATAAAAGTTCTAACGTTAAGCCTCTATCCTCCCCAAGTAAGGGTGGGAATTCCCTATCTGAAAATAAAGTTTTAACGTTCGCAGAAGTAAAAGAAATTGAACGGGAAAATATTTTAGCGGCGCTAGAGAAGACTAATTGGAAAATTTTTGGCAATGACGGAGCGGCTGAACTTCTCGACATCCCTCCCACCACGCTCGCCACCCGCATCCAACGAATGGGATTAAAGAAAAATTAAAAATTGTCCAAAGCTTTTGCCCAAGGACCAAAAACGAAAAAAAGCCATCTACAATTATTCCTAGTCAGATCAACACTTTAATATTCCATTTCATTAGAATAAATTGTATTGAAAAAGCTATATATCTCTTTTTTTTCAACTTATTTTCATGAATTTGATGATTAACATGTACAGCCATGTTACAATAACGTAACAAATCTGTAACAAGAATGTAATAAAAAGAAGACATTTAAATTCACCCAAAAGGTAAAAGTATGTTTACCAACATCAACAATTATGAGTGGGCGAAAGAAACAATTTCACCCGGTCAAATTGAAGGAATACTAAAAGGACAAAGTCATGTTCTTGAATTGTTGGCTTCGGGAAAATCCTTAACCGAAACTCTGGACAGTTTGGTCACAATCCTTGAATCTCAGTTGATTCATTCTCGGTGTTCCATTCTTATTCTCGATAAAACAGGCCAATATTTTAGCAAAGGGGCCTCCCCTAGTTTACCCAGTACTTATTGCGATGCAATTGATGGATTACCTGTCGGTCCTAATATCGGTCCATGCGCCATGGCAGCATTTAAAAATGAAATCGTTATAATAGAAAATATTGAAACTGAAACTCGGTGGCCAGGTTTTAAGGAATTAGCTCTAAGCCACAATTTAAAAGCTTGCTGGTCTACTCCCATTAGAAGTTTTGAAGGAAAAGTTATAGGTACTTTATGCCCATATTATGAAAAACCATTTGAGCCTACGGAAAATGAATTTCAAATGGTTAAACATGCGGCGTATTTAGCTGGAATCGCCATTCAATTAAAACAGGGAGATGAAGTTTTACAGGAAAAAAACAGGTTGCTTGAGATGGAAGTCAAAAAGCGGAAACAAATTCAAAAAGAATTAGTCAAATCTTATGAAGAAGCTCAAGCGTCCAATCGCGCAAAGTCAGATTTTCTTTCAAAAATGAGCCACGAGTTGCGTACCCCCATGAATTCCATCATCGGGTTTGCTCAAATCTTAAACTTGGATAAAAAGCTTCTATTATCCAAAATTCAAAAGGAAAACTTGCAATTCATTTCTTCTGCAGGAGAACACTTATTGGAACTAATTAATGAAATTTTAGATCTTTCCACAATTGAATCTGGAAATCTAAAATTATTCATTGAGCCTGTCGATATAGTTCCTATTATTAATGAAGTTATTTCTATTTCCCAGCCGTTGGCCGATAAGGAAAAGATTTCTCTTGAAAGCCTTCCAATTCCTGATAATAGCTTTATCGCAAGTGTTGACTCCCTCCGGATAAAACAAGTTCTTTTAAACCTCACATCAAACGGGATTAAATATAATAAACCAAACGGCTCGGTAAAAATTCTTTGTGAAAAACTGGATACTGAGAAAATACGTATTGGAGTAAAGGATACTGGACATGGGATTAACGATGACCAAAAAGACAAAATTTTTAAACCTTTTGAGCGTTTCGATTTGAATGCAGACGATATCGAAGGAACCGGTATTGGACTCACCATATCCAAGCAGTTGATTGAATTAATGCATGGCGCTATAGGCTTTCAAAGCGTTTCAGGAGAGGGAAGCTTTTTCTATATTGATATTCCAATTTCTGAACAGCCTTGCGCTCCTATTAGAGTTGAAAAGGAAATAGATTCTATTCAATCTATTCCGAGGGGTAATGGAATAAAAAAAATCCTCTATATTGAAGACATAAAAACAAATATTTATTTAGTTGAACAAATTTTAACGGACAGAGAAGATCTAGAGTTGATCTCGGCGCACAATGGTATGGAAGGAATCAAAATAGCCCAGACTCAAATACCCGATTTAATTCTGATGGATATGAATTTGCCAGATATAGATGGGTTTACGGCTTACGAAAAGCTTCAAACGATTACTACTCTAAAGAATATCCCTGTTATCGCATTGACAGCAGACGCCATGGATATCAATATTCAAAAGGCCCTGGATATGGGTTTTAAAGACTATATTACCAAGCCAATTAGAATCTCTAAAATCATGAATATAATTGATCAAGCTTTTTCGTAAAATCCCCCTTTAATTCCCTCCACCGCCCTCGCAACCGGTATTTAACATATGGGTTTGAAGAAAGAGTTAACTTAACGCTATTTAAGGTATCTAAGAATTCGAAGCGAGATCCTTCGACGGAGTTTATCCTGAGCGAAGTCGAAGGACCTGGATGACGCGCTAAGGGGACTTTTTTATTCAAAGTCGATTTTTATTTTTCATCAACCTTATAAACCAATTTATTAAAACTATCACTCCACAAAATAAGTATCGTGGTCAGAGAAAACCGGTGGGCTGTGGAAGTTTAGAATATGGAGACTTTCTTCCTCGGTGGTAAAGGTATGAACCATACCCGGCGGCACGCGGAAAAAACAACCTGCCGTTAGTTGATATTCCTTATCTCCCAGCTTAGCTTTGCCGGAACCGGAAACCACGTAATATAACTCCTCTCCTTTTTTATGAAAACTCGGCTTCTTAATTTGATGAGGTTCCATATAAACCACGTAAGCGGAAAACTGCCTGCACGCTTCGCGTGGCAATAATTGTTCAATTCGAATTCCTTTCAACTCAAACGAAGGGGCTTCATTAGGTTCGAGAAAATAAACGGTTTCTTGCGGGTCCATAACGCTTTCCAATATTAAAAAAGATAATGATATTCACCATTTAACCACGATGCCTAAAAAATTTGGTTAAAAATCGTGAAAGATCTATAATGCTTAACTTTTATACGATTCAAGCATTCGTAAGACTTATAATCTCATTGTGGGTTATTTTTTCCTCTATAAATAATGATGACTATTTCAGAAATATATAACCAGATTATTAATATTCCTATTTGGGTAATCCTTCTTCTCATATGTTGGATGGTCTGGAAAAGCCTTCAAATTCTTCAACAAAAATCTTTAGAAAAATTTGCGCAAAAAAAATTGGGTCTAGACACTATTAAGTTGGAACAGGAAAAAACAGGAGAGAAGAATGAGTTTCTTTCTTCTCTGGATGTGCAGGAACAACTATTACTTAATAAAATTTATAGCGGAGGGGAAAGAAACCCCGATCGAAGTTATCGCCAATTAGCGCATAAGAAATCTGAACCGACAACAAGTTCAAAGTCTACTTCACAAAAACCTTCCTTAGAAATAATTACAAATATTAGCGGTATAACAGCAGGAATCATTGGAATCCTTTTAGGTATTGTCCAAATAGGTATTTTCTTTGGGTTATTGCCAGTAAAACTTTAACTAACCTCTTTCGCAAACCTAACCTATTAGTTTCCTCATATTCCTAATTTACTTAGGGTTACCTTTAGGTGACTACTTGTTTTTATTCGTCCGTGATTTACTATATCCAAGTAACTTAATTGCGCTGAGATAGCTAACAATATTCATGCTTTGAGAGCCTCAGCATGATCTTTATTTTATTTTCGGAATATTTGATTATATTTCTAACTACCTTTAATATGGAGACTCAAAGCTATTTACTAAATTAAATTCAAAACCTTAAAGAAACAAATTACTGAATAGTCTTCACCAACATAAAATTTTGAATTCAAAAATAACATCCATTCACACCATTTTTTTCCTATTGAGCCTTTTATTTTCTGGTTGCACAACCGTTGGCCCAGATTATGTCCCTCCAAAAATGGCAATGCCCGAGAAATTTAACAAAGCGCCAGAAAACTTCAAAAATGCCGAAGCTGAAAATTCAAAAAATGAAACAACAAAACCAGAAAAAAAAGAAAAACCCAAATTGGTCGAACCCAAAGATTTGGTCAAATGGTGGAAAACTTTAGACGATCCTCTTTTATCGAATTTGGTCGAACGCGCCGTTAAAGGAAACCTGGACCTCAAATTGGCTCAATCTCGCGTAAAAGAAGAACGCGCACGACGCGGCGTTGCGCGAGCAGACCGTTTTCCAACAGTTACTGGCGGTGGCGGAGCGATACGGCAAAAAACCAGCGACCAAACAGGCTTTCCCGGACAAACCAATTCCTTATATAACGCAGGATTCGACGCCACTTGGGAAGCCGATTTATTTGGCGGAATTAGACGCTCGGTTGAGTCGGCGACGGCCACAGTTGAAGCGACTCAAGAAGCCCTCAACGATACTTTAGTTACGCTGGTCTCAGAAGCCGCTCTTAATTATGTCGAAATACGAACCTTCCAAGCCCGACTCAAAGCCGCTCAAAAAAATCAAAAAGCACAGGAAGCAACCTTTCAATTAGTTCAAGACAGATTAGCGGCGGGAATCACAACTACACTTACGCTGGAACAAGCTAGATATAATCTCGAAAACACAAAATCACAAATTCCGACATTAAGGATTGGATTTGAACAAGCTAAGAACCGGCTTTCCGTTTTACTCGGAAAGTTTCCAGGAACGGTTAACGATGAGTTGAAAAAATTCAAGCGCATCCCCGTCACTCCCATTGACGTTGTCGTTGGCGTTCCCGCAGACGTCATGCGACGCAGGCCAGACGTGCGGCAAGCGGAAAGAAAGTTAGCGGCGCAAACGTCGCAGATTGGCGTGGCAACAGCAGAGCTTTATCCCAAACTTCAATTATTAGGATCGGTAGGTTTAGAATCTACTTCAATGAGCAGTCTATTCACTGGCGGAGCCGGGGCTTTTTCAATCGGCCCTAAAATAACCTGGAACATTTTTAACGCTGGCCGGGTCCGCAACAATATTAAAATTCAAAACGCTAAACAGGAACAAGCTTTGATCTCATATGAGGCCGCAATACTGACAGCCCTTAACGATGTTGAGAATTCTCTAATCGCTTATGCCGACGAACAAATAAGAAGACAGGCCTTAATCCGGTCTACCGAAGCTTCGCAACGCGCTGTAAATTTGTCCCGAGAACTATACGTTTCTGGTCTCAAAGATTTTTTAAGCGTTCTTGAAGCCGAACGATCGTTGTTCTCTTTCCAAGATCAACTGGCGGTAAGCGAGGGAGCCGTGGTTTCAAACTTAATCCGGCTCTATAAAGCCTTGGGCGGCGGCTGGGAACCAATTCGCGGAAACGAGCAAGCTAAAGTTCCTACTTCTTAATTGTATACTTTTTACTGCATTAAACCGCAAAGACGCAGAGAACGCAAAGAAGGCAAAGATGGATGAGAATGAATGGTCTAATAAAATCATCGGAGCTTGTATTGAAGTTCATCGAAACCTTGGCCCCGGGTTATTAGAGAGTATTTATCAACAATGTTTGGCACGCGAATTTTCTTTGCAAGGTATACCTTTCAAAAAGGAAATATCTAAACCAGTCTCCTATAAAGGCGTTTTAATGGAATGCGGTCTTCGCTTGGATTTTATGGTAGATAACCAGGTAATTGTCGAACTTAAAGCTGTTGAAAAACTATTACCAGTTCATAAATCTCAGATCATAACCTATTTAAAACTTACAAGTTGTAAGCTGGGTTTGTTAATCAATTTTAATGTTCCCATACTGAAAGATGGGATTGAACGCATTGCTCTTGACCTTTAATTCTCTGCGTTCTCTGCGTCTTTGCGGTAAAAAGGGTTTGCCTTATTTTTTTCCCAAATAGTAACCAGCATTGTTCAAGTGCCTTTACCAATTAACGCACAAAAGGAAATTTTAATGAAACGGTTAAATCTCCTTTATTACATTTTTGGAGTTGTAATTATTCTTTTTGGATCGGGTTGTCAGGATTCAAAAAGCATGGCCGCTCCTCCAGCAAACCGCCCTCCTCCTATGGTGACAGTCGCTCCCGTTGTCCAAGAAGACGTTACCAAAGTTTATGAGTTAGTTGGGCGAACCGCCGCTAAAAAAACGGTTAATCTCGTAGCCCGAGTTCAGGGCTATTTAGAAAGAAGAACATTTAAAGCGGGTGAAGACGTCAAAAAAGGCGATCTCCTATTTGTTATCGAACAAGAACCCTATGAAATCAAAGTTAGAGCCGCAAAAGCTGGGTTTGCCGACGCAAAAGCGGCTTTGCAAAACGCTCAAACATATTTAAGACGCCTCAGTTCTGTCAGAAAGGGAGCCGTTTCCCAAACAGATCTAGATAAAGCTAGGAGCGAAGAGCTAAGAGCAAAAGCCCAACTACTGAGCGCTAAGGCCAACTGGGACGAAGCAAAATTGAATTTAAGGTACACAAAAATCCGTTCTCCAATAGACGGAAGAATTGGCCGACCTGCCGTCAGCATCGGCAACTTGGTTTCTCCAACAACCGGTACTTTGGCGACCATTGTCCAACTTGACCCCGTTTACGTAGTTTTTACCGTCAGCGAAGCCGCCGTCATCACTGAATTTGAAAAACAAATTGAAAAAGGTAGAGCCACCACCTTCATCCCAAAAATCCAATTATCAAACGGCACTCTATATCCTTATGAAGGAACTGAAGATTTTGTCGGTCACACCGTAGACCAAAAAACCGGAACGATCACGATTCGGTCTATTTTTCCGAATCCCAGTACTAATGTACTTCCCGGTCAAAATAATTTAGACCACAGTCGGCGTCTTTTATTGCCCGGACAATTTGTAAAAGTACTGGTTCGACGAGACGACGTAGCTTCAGAGGTAGTCATTCCTCAAGTAGCCATTCAAGAAGATCAAACCGGAAAGTTTGTTCTCGTAGTCGATGCGGAAAACCACGTACAAAAACGAACGGTCACCGTTGGAGAAAAAACTGGAATTAAATGGATCGTTAAACAAGGACTACAAATTGGAGAAATGGTTATTACGCAAGGATTGCAAAAAGTAAGACCTGGAATAACCGTTCAAGTCGCTTCGGCGCCACCAGCGAAGACTGAAGGTAATTAGAAAAGAGCGTAAAATAAAAGTAGAAGTTTTATTAAATCGAGGCGAGATCCTTCACTACTTCGACAGAGTTTATGCTGAGCTTGTCGAAGTACTCTGCACAGGCTCAACAAAGGAAGATCGCTTCAGGAAGACATGCAATGGGGTCGGCTCAATATTTCTATTTTGATTTACTATGAAACTTTTAACAAACCACGCTAAGAATGTTTAGCAATTTTTTTATAGAACGACCGCGCTTTGGATTTGTCTTATCCATCGTTATTGTCATCGCAGGTCTGGTATCTATCCCACAGCTACCAGTTTCCCTATATCCCGATATTTCGCCTCCACAAGTACAAGTTATGGCATCTTATCCAGGAGCCAGCGCATCGGTTCTCGAAAGTACCGTTGCGGCGCCCATTGAAGCGCAAGTCAATGGGGTCGAAAATATGTTGTATATGTCTTCCAGTAGTTCCAACAATGGCAACTACACATTGGACGTCACGTTTGATATAGGAACCGACCCGGACTTAGCGGCAATAAACGTTCAAAATCGAGTTTCGTTAGCGACCCCCAAACTACCGGAGGAAGTCACCCGTTCTGGAGTTTCAGTTAAAAAACAATCGCCCGAATTCTTACAGATCATTTCATTTTCGTCTCCAAAGGGGACCTACGATCAACTCTTTTTAAGTAACTTCATCACTATAAACGTTAAAGACGTTTTATCAAGAGTCGCCGGCGTCAGTAAAGTGTCCATATTTGGCGCGCTCGATTATTCCATCCGAATCTGGTTGAATCCCGACCGCATGGTCAATCTAGGCATTACTACAAACGACGTGGTCACGGCCATACGCGATCAAAATTTACAGGCCGCCGCAGGGCAAGTGGGACAAGCCCCTTCGTCGCCGGACCAACAATTTCAATATACAATTCAAGCCAAAGGAAAACTAAAGGACGTTTCAGAATTTGAAGACATCATCATTCGCGCTCAATCGGACGGTTCGGTTGTTAGGATGAGAGACATTGCTAGAACCGAACTCAGTTCTCAAACTTTCGAAACCTTTTCGCGACTGAACGATTCCCCTACCGTTAACTTTGCGATTTATCAACTACCATCCGCCAACGCCTTGGAAGTTGCGGAAAGAATCAAAGAAACGATGGAGCGTTTATCCGAGAGATTCCCAGATGATGTCGAATATATCATCCCCTACGATTCTACAAAGTTCATCGATAATTCGTTAGCGGAACTCATCGAAACTTTATTCATCGCATTAGGACTGGTCATCTTGGTTGTTTATATTTTCATACAAGATTGGCGAGCTACATTAGTTCCGGCTTTGGCCATTCCCGTTTCTTTAATCGGAACGTTTGCGCTGCTACTCGCTTTGGGTTATTCCATCAACACGTTATCCCTATTCGCTCTCGTATTAGCTATTGGGATCGTTGTAGACGACGCCATTGTGGTAGTTGAAAACGTGCAACGTCATTTGGAAGAAGGTCTTGATCGTAAAGAAGCGACCCGCAAAGCGATGGAAGAAGTGTTTGGCCCCATTATAGCGACAACCCTTGTGTTACTTGCCGTATTTGTCCCAGTCGCTTTTATGGCAGGAATTCCAGGACAATTATATAGACAGTTTTCAGTAACCATCGCAGTCGCCGTATCAATTTCTTCTTTGAACGCATTGACTTTAAGTCCAGCGCTTTGCTCAATCATTTTACGAAAAAGTTCAGGACGTCCCTGGTTTGCGCTACGTTGGTTCGAAGCTATTTTTGGCGCAATTACCGCAACTTATTTATTTTCCGTCAAGATGATCGTACGACGGTTTGTTTTCACAGTTCTAATATTTTCAGCCGTTATTGGCGGCTCTTATTGGATTTTTCAAAACTCGCCCACCGGATTTTTACCCCAAGAAGACCAGGGGGTTATTTTTGTAGATATCCAATTACCCGATGGAGCGTCCTTAAATAGAACCGATACCGTCGTGAAACAAGTGGAAGCTCTAATGAAAACATTGCCCGGTACCGACAATGTTATCTCTTTAATCGGAACCGGACTGATAAGCGGTATGAAATCTAATTCGGCTACAGTGATTAATGTTCTAAAACCCTGGAAAGAACGTCCAACGCCAGACCTATCCGCAGGCGCGCTTGTCGGACGTGTCTGGGGAATGATGAGCCAAGTGCCGGGAGCTCGGGCCATAGCTTTCACTCCGCCACCCATTCGAAGTCTTGGAAACTCCAGCGGGTTTGAAATGCAACTACAAGACTTACGAAGCGGCGAGCCACAAGAACTCTCGGCAGCCATGCGCGGTTTTATCTTTGAAGCCAACCAAACGCCAGAATTAAATCGCGTATTTAGCACATTCAGCGCAGAGATTCCTCAAGTTTCCTTAGAAGTCGATAGACTCCAGGCAAAAGCATTGGGCATTCCCATAAACGAAATCTTCGCTAGCCTACAAACCCAATTGGGATCGCTCTACGTAAACGACTTCAATAAATTCGGGCGCGTGTATCGAGTTATTCTACAAGCCGAATCCAGTTTCCGAGACAATCCCGACGACATAGGAAGGATATACGTCAGAAGTTCCGACGGCACCATGGTCCCATTGCGCACCTTAACCAAAACATCCTCCATGCTAGGTCCCGAAACTCTCACACGTTACAACATGTACCGCGCCGCTAAAATTAACGGAAGTCCGGGACCGGGATACAGTTCCGGTCAGGCAATAGAAGCTGTTAAAAAACTCGCTAAACGCGTTCTGCCGGCGGGTATGGGATACGAATGGTCCGGAATGACATTTCAAGAAATAAGAGCAGGCTCGCAAGGCCCTATCATTTTCGCGCTAGCGTTAATTTTGGTTTATTTATTCTTAGTCGCGCAATATGAAAGTTGGTCCATTCCGCTAGGCGTTATGTTTTCAGTACCTATCGCCTTAGGAGGCGCTTTACTGATTATGGTTAAGACGGGACATATTTTAGATATTTACGCCCAGATCGGCATGATAATGTTGGTAGGAATGGCGTCCAAAAACGCCATACTCATTGTCGAGTTCGCCAAAGCTCAAAGAGAAGACGGGTTATCTATTTTTGAAGCCGCTATGCAAGCCGCGCGGCTGCGATTTCGAGCGGTAATGATGACAGCCATATCGTTCATCCTCGGCGTCATACCATTGGTGATAGCAACCGGGGCCGGGGCTGAAAGCCGGAAGTCTCTGGGAATCATTATCTTTGGAGGAATGTTAGCCTCCGCCGTTGTTGGAACATTACTAGTCCCCTCTTTCTATGCCCTTGTCCAAACCATCCGCGAAAAAGTAAAAAAGAAAGAAGTCTCCAGTGAAAATCCAGCGGAAGCGTAATCATGATTTAAATAATAGGACATAATAAACAGGAAAGATTTTTTTGAAAAACAATTGGTTTCGTATCGAATATTTTAGGTTCTAGCAATGGCAGGATATTGCTTTTTAAGGCAATATTTGTTTGAAAATTTGAAAAAGATTGATGGCTGTTGATGGATGTTTTTTAATCAACTCATCAGTAAATCCTTTCTCGGCAAAATTCGAAAATCCTTGCAACTGAGATTTATCAATTGATTCAAAATTTCGGAAAGCCATGCTCCAACTCGCAAAACCTCTCCCTGAGACCTCTCCATCGTAAATTAGATTAAGCCCAGTATGACGGCTATCCTGCTTTATTTTATCCAAAAGGTTAAAAATCGCTTCTTTTTCGCCTTCTAATATCTGCATAAATTGTCTTGTCATTGCCCAATAAACCAAAATACCGGTTATCCCATTATCAGAATTAAATTTTCGGGCAATCTCCAGAATATCTAAAATATCTGTTTCAGACATTTCTTTTACTGCGAAGCTACAATAAAATAATTCATGCATATTACATACTATTCCCTAAAATTAACGGCCATATCTAAACCGAACTTTTTCCCAGGATCATTAATTAAGTTATAAGGTTGTTAATTTATTATCATTTTAATCTTCTTCTATAACTACTTTATTCCTGCCAGTTTCTTTTGCTTTGTATAGACAATTATCCGCCTGACGAATACAATCTTCAATACTCTTGACGTTTTCAGTAAACACAGATATACCAAAACTCATAGTCACGGGTATTTTCTGTTGTTGGTAAATAAAATCATGTAGCTCGATCTCTTTTCTAATTTTTTCAGCCAGAAGCTTCCCTCCCTCCAAATCGGTTTCGGGTAATTTAACGAGGAATTCTTCTCCTCCCCACCGGCTAGCTACATCCTGTTTTCTACAGTTCTCTTTTATTATTATCCCCACTTCAATCAAAACTTGATCGCCCGCTTCATGTCCATGAGTATCGTTTACATTTTTAAAATGATCAATATCGGACAATATGATGGAAAAACATTTTTTATTACGCTCAAACCTTTTCATTTCAATTTCTATTCTTTCGGTAACCCCTCTTCTATTTAAAAGATTAGTTAAAGGATCGGTTTTTGAAGAAATTTTTAGCTTTTCAATCAAATTTTCTTTTTCCTCTAAAGCTTTTTTAAGGCGCAAATGAGTTCGGACTCGCGCGCAAACTTCTTCTTGTCGAAACGGTTTAGTAACATAATCGACGCCTCCAAGTGAAAATCCTCTAACAATATCTTCATGGTCGCTTTTAGCCGTAATGAAAATAACGGGGATATTCTTGGTTTCTTCATTTAATTTTAATTGCTCACAAGTTTCAAACCCATCCAAACCTGGCATCATAATATCCAACAAAATCAGGTCTGGTTTAATTTGAAATGCCATTTTAATGGCTTGTTCGCCATTTTTAGCAATATATACTCTATAATTATCCGCCTCTAATGTTTTCCACAACACGTCCAAGTTTGCTGGAGTATCGTCCACTAAAAGAACATTCATCCCAATTAGTTCAGGATTGACATCAGTCATAATTAACCTCAACAATTATATTTAATACACCTTCATAATCAAAAGAACTTACTTGTGGAGCGTTTTTCCACAGAAAATATATTTAAATTGATTCGTTTTAAGCGACAGGTAAATTTAAATTAATTAAGGTTCCAACAAAGTGTCGTTAACAAACAGTAATAAATTTAATGGGTTTTACTCCTGATTTACTTTTTCCAAAGCGCTGAGAATCTTCTCCATTTCAAAACCTTCCAAATATTCTCTAAGAACTTTTCCTAAGCCACTATAATTTCCTTTCAAGTTTTCAATTTCCGAAATCACAGCCACAGAATCGGTTAGATTAAAAGTATCGGCAGATTCTTTTAATCGCGTAAATAATTCCTTTGGAAGCGAAAATTGTGAAAAGTCAATATCCTCTTCGTTCGAAGATTCTTTTTTGCCTGTATTTTCTTCATATTCGAAATCAATGCCAAGCAGTTTAGTAATACATTCATAAACGAGTTCTATTCTCAAAGGTTTGAAAATAAATTCATCGCAGCCAACATCTCCTAAATTATCAATTTGATGTTTAAAAACAGAAGCCGTTATGGCAACAACTTTTATACTTCCTTCGGGAAATTCATTTTTAATAATCTTAGTCGCTTCTATCCCATTCATAACAGGCATTCTCATATCCATAAATACGATATTTGGACGATGAATTCTTACTTGTTCTACCGCTTCTTTTCCATTTACTGCAGTTAAAGTTTCGATACCCACATCTTCAAGAATTTTGGTTAAAATATTTCGGTTGGTTTCTATATCATCTGCAACCAAAGCCTGAATTTGCTGTCCCGCAGATAATCGAACTACTTTTTTATGTTCGGAAACATCTTGTTTAACGGGACCCTTAGCGGGAGATAGTTTGAGGTTAAAAAAGAACAAGGCTCCATGCCCAGCCTCGGATTCAATCCCCATCTCTCCACCCATGAGTTCGACATATTTCTTTGAGATCGCCAACCCAAGTCCAGTACCGCCTTTATCAATACCTTCTCGATCTTGCTGAAAAGGATTAAAAATATTATCTTGAACTTCCTTTGGAATACCTTTGCCAGTATCCCAAACTTCAAATCGATAAAAATCATTATCCTGAATTTTAACGGATAACCCAACCTCGCCCGCTTCGGTAAACTTGGTGGAATTACCTAAAAGATTAATCAATACTTGCCGTAGTTTGGTTTCGTCTCCATGCACTAAAATCGGTTCGCTCCCAATCCCATCGACTTCCCAAGCTAACCCTTTTTCTTGACACTTTATTTGAAACATATGAGACAACCCATCAAGGAAATTAGCGAGGTCAAAATCTATTGAACTCACTTCCATACGGTCCGCTTCAATCTTTGAAAGGTCCAAAATATCGTTTATCAATTCCAAAAGATGATCGCCGCTACTTAATATATAGTTAACGGATTTTTTAAATTTAGATTCAAGATCGTTATCGCGAACCAAAATCTGCGCATAGCCGAGGATGGCATTCATCGGAGTTCGAATTTCATGGCTCATATTGGCAAGAAAATCGCTTTTAGCTTTATTTGCCGATTCCGCTTCTTTTTTTGCCGCCGCCAATTCTTTTTCCTCCTCTTGCAGCTTCACATTAAGGCCTTGGAGTTCGCTTGTTCTTTCTTCTACAAGATTTTGCAAATAGACATTTTGATCTTCCAAGCGTTTAATAATTGGGGCGCTGATTTTCAAAAACAATCGGATCGCAATAAAAATTAAGATCATTGCTACACTGCTTGCAACCAAACTCGCTTTGTAAAATGGCGCCCGAATTTCGGAAATATCAATTTTTGCAACAAGGCCGAGGTTTAGAATCGCAACTGGTTCGTATGCGGCTAGAACGCGTTCTCCCCGATAATCCATTCCAATAATAGTTCCAGACTTTCCTTTAAGCGCCCTTCGCATGGGTTCTGCAAGCGTCGATTTTACTGGAACGGGTTTTGGAATGGTAAGATTGGAATGGCGATGACTGAGGATAAATATTATTTGTTTATTTTCTATTTTTGCAAGGGTAAACTCTCCAGTTTTTCCAAATCCTTTAAAACTTTCATGAGACTTTTTAATTTGGCTAACCGTCGCCGCTTTTGAGCCTCCAGGAAAATCGGAGCTATACTCCGCATCAAACTTGGCAACCGCTTCCATAAGGCGAGCCTGACTTTGCGCCGCTTCCACCAATCGCGACTTTTCTTCTTCAAAAGCCGTTTGATACAAAACGAAAATTGAGGTAGCGGTAACTAATATCGCAATCAAAATCATGATCGCAAGTAGAAAAAAAAGCTGCCGTTTTTCAGCGCTCATAAAGATAGTTTTATTTTGAAAGTCCTGAATTTAATCGCAACTTAATGGAAAGCCATTTATAAAATCTTTATACGATTAAAAAATAACTAAGATAATAAATTTCTAATTGAGCTTAATAATTTTGAAATGTACGACTGATTGTCGCATTTTAAAAGGGTGGGTTCAATACGGCGGGTATTTATAAGTCTTTATTGCAAAGTTTCTAATACAATTCCTATTTCCTCCAAAAAACTATCCATCTCTATGGGTTTGGTAATATAGGTATGAAACCCCATATTTAAAGCCTTCTTTTTATCTTCGGCCATTGCGTCCGCGCTTAGAGCAATTATGGGTATATGAGAAGTCTCTTCCATAGACCTAATCTTCTCAAACGCACTAAATCCATCAATATCGGGTAAGTGCAAATCCATCAAAATAAGATCCGGTAACTCGGTCGACGCCAACCGAATTCCAGGTTGGGCTTCCATCGCTGAAATAAGTTTTACATCTTTCATTCCCAATAGGATGCGTCTAACTAGTTCTAGATTGGATGGATTATCTTCAATATATAAAATTGTTTTATGAGGGGGCTTAAAGTTTTCTTCAAGATCCGGATGAGCTTTTTTTAATTTATCTGACAATCCGGCAGGTTGTTCGGCTAATGGAATTTCAATAAAAAAAGAGCTCCCCTCTCCATCTTGACTTTCAAATGATATACCGCCCCCCATTAACTCAATCAATTTTTTAGAAATTGTTAATCCGATACCAGTTCCTTGAATTTCCGTTAATTCAGCTCCAAGTCTTTCAAATGGCTTAAAGAGATTTTCTTTAAGTTCTGGAGGAATTCCCTTCCCCGTGTCGATTATAGACATTTTCAAACGATCTTCATCGATCCTATAACTTAAAGTAACGGTTCCTTCCTTTTTATTATATTTAATTGCGTTGGAAACTAAATTAATCAAAACCTGTTTTAGACGAACCCTATCCGCTAGTATGTACAAAGCCCTTTCTTCCTTATTCTCATCTATAATTTGAACTCCATTTGCTTGAGTTAAGGACATAGAAAGGTCAACCACTTCATTTTTAAGCGTGTAAATATTTATAGGTTCCAAACGAACTTTCAAATCGCCTGTTTCAATTTGAGAAAGATCTAAAACTTCGTTAATAAGTTCTAATAAATGTTTTCCCGCTTTTAAAATACGATTTATATCTTTTTCCCGGGCAGTCGCCTTTTCATTTTGAGCGTCTAACATCAATAATTGGCTAAACCCAAGAATAGCATTCATAGGAGTTCGTAATTCATGGCTCATTCTAGCCATGAATTCAGATTTAGCCCGACTTGATTCCATTGTTTTTAGAATTAATTCGTCTTTTTCCTTCGAGTATTTTCTTAACAACAATTGCGTTTGAACCCTTACTAATATTTCTTCTTTCTGTATAGGTTTTTTTATATAATCAGCCCCACCCACTAAAAATCCCTGCACTAAATCTTGGGTTTCCACCTTAGCTGTTAGAAATATAACGGGAATATCCTTTGTTTTTTCTATATTTTTTAGTTCCGTACAAACCTGAAAGCCGTTTATACCAGGCATCATAATATCCAACAAAATCAAATCTGGTAGACCTTTCTTTGCAACTTCAATAGCCGATTTACCATTTGTTGAAACTAAAATTTCTAAATTTAAATCCATAAAAAAGTTTCTCAATAGAGTTATATTTTCGGGATTGTCGTCCACTATTAAGATCGACATTCCGTCCAAGCCTTCAAATGAGAAATAGTTTTTTATATCTAAGGGGTTCACTTATCGATTATTTTTGTATTAAAAATAGTATAATTTTGGACAAAAAATCTTCAAACGATTGAAAAACACATAAAACCAAACGTAAAAAGAATTATAAAAAATAATTTGTAATAATCGTGACAATTATAGCCGAAACAAGACACAAAAAACACATTTAATTACATAGAAAATTGGTATTAAGGTGAAAATTGCGAATATTATTGACGAGTAAAGTATCATTAGAAATTAGAAAATTCTTTTTACTCTAAATAGGTGTCAACTTTTAAAAAAGTTAATTTGACGAAGTTTAATAATTAAATCTTGACCTCTTCCGAAGTTTTAAAAAAATTATGATTCCTAATGATAAAAGTTGAATTATCCGAAGTAATTAACAATAAATTCCATAAGACTTGGTCCATATAACTAAAAATTTACTCCATTCTAAATTTGCCATATAGTCCACAAAAATGAAAACTATTGGCATAAGTCATTTATTAGTAAATACTTATAAATTTTTATAAAATATAAGACCCCATAACCATAAGGAAAAAGCCACCCTAATTAGTAAAACCTAAACTTAACTCACTTTTTTTACACTTATTATTAATGAATCATTTATAATAGATACCGATCTAAAAAATTTAATTACAATTTCAGTCGCAAAACACCATTATTTAATTATCTTAATTTGAAAAATGGAAATTGAGTCTGCAGTAAAAATATTAAAAGAATTTTCAGTCCTTGAAGATTTATCCGAACCTGATTTAGAAAGGCTGTGCGAAGTTTCCAACTTTGTTCATCTAAACGGCGGCGAAATTCTATTTAAAGAAGGCGATCCTGGAAAAACAATGTACATTGTTTTGGAAGGTCTGCTTGAAGTTTTTACGAAAAATAAAATCATTGCCGAGCGCGGTCCCTACAACATGGTAGGAGAAATGGCCCTCATCAATTCTCAACCCAGATCGGCAAACATAAAAGCGTCCATTCCCACCCATCTTTTAGAAATATCAAAAGAAAACTTTAATGCCTTTATAGCTCCGCATCCAAAAACCATTTTAGAAATCATGAAAACATTGTCGGAAAGAAGTCGTTCCGACCTAAGTACCCTAGACAAAGGTTTTGGCGAACTTCATAAAACTAAAGAAAGTTATGAAGATATCGTTAAATCGGTTTCGGATATCATTTTAAGAGTTACTTCTAAAAATCTAATTACTTTCGTAAATGGCGCTGTCAGTTTACTAGGATATACCCCGGAAGAAATGATCGGTAAACCACTAGAAGATTTCATCGCTGATGATAATAGTCAAGAGATACTTGAAAAACTAATTACTAAACGTATCGGCACAAGAGCGACAAAAGACCTCGAGGTTTGGTTAAAAGTTAACGAAGAATTTTTATTCCCTGGCGGCTTCAAAAGATTGCTATTTTTGGTGGATTCAACAGGTTTATGGGACGTTTCTAATAAAATAGTAAAAGCAAAAACTAATGAAAAAAGATTTTTAGGATGTCAACTAATTGCTCGAGAAATCACTTTAAGAAAAAAAGCTGAAGAAGAAGTATTTGAAAATGCCCTTCATTTTGAAGAATTAGTAAAAACAAGAACCCAAGAACTAGAAAAAGCCAAGGAAGAAGCCGAAAAAGCCAATCAAGCTAAATCTGAATTTCTATCTAGAATGAGCCATGAATTACGAACTCCAATGAACTCTATTTTAGGCTTCACTCAATTAATGAGAGGAGACGCAAAAAAAAATAACGACGAAACTCAACTCAACGATTTAGATCAAATTTTAAACTCTGGTTACCATTTACTAGATTTGATCAACGAAGTTTTGGACCTCACCAAAGTTGAAAGAGGTCATGTAAATTTATCATTAGAAGCAGTCAATATTTTTGATCTAATAAACGAAGTGCTAAATTTATCCAAACCAATCGCTAGTAAAAAAGAAATCATATTATTGGACAACCCATCCGCAGATCCTACTATTCATGTCCTTGCCGATCGCGTTCAATTAAAACAAATTTTAATAAATCTAATTTCCAATGGCATTAAGTTCAACCAAAGTAATGGACAAGTTACTGTAGAATACTTCCAGAAAAATATTGATAAAATAGTTATTAAAGTAAAAGACTCGGGACGAGGTATTCCAAAAAACAAACATAAAGAAGTTTTTTTGCCATTCGAGAGACTTGGAATCGAATCTTCAGAAATAGAAGGTACCGGAATCGGGCTCACTATATCCAAAAGACTTGTCGAATTAATGAATGGAAGTATTTATTTTGAAAGCGTTTTAGGCGAAGGCTCTAGTTTTTTTATCGAACTGCCATTAGCGCAAGAACACCACATACAATCAATTAAAGAATCTAAAACCTCTAATATCATTGAGCAAAAAAAAGGATCGCTAAAAAAATTAATTTTATATATTGAAGATAACCAAGCTAATTTGAATTTGGTTAAAAGAATATTTGCAAACCGAGAAAACACAATTTTCTTATCTGCGAAAAACGCGATCGAAGGTATTGGATTAGCTCATACCCATAGTCCGGATCTTATTTTAATGGATATCAACCTTCCTGGAATGAGCGGAAAGGAAGCTTTCCAAAAACTACAGGAAGCGGATAGAACAAAAAACATTCCAGTTATTGCGGTGAGCGCAGACGCTATGGAACACGACAAAGAAAACGCCAAAAAAATAGGATTTAAAAACTATATCACCAAACCTATAGATGTCCCTCTATTTGTAGACTTAATTGAAAAGTATCTTTAAAAACATACAATATTTCTAATCATTTATTAACCATCTTTCATTTTCCCTCCTTTATTAATTTACATTCTAGCAAATAACTCTTTCCATAAATTTCATACTTTAAACTTTTCTTACTCTAAAACCGAATTACAACCGCTTTTGTAGCAATAATTACAAGAAAATTTTTAAATACCCACTTTTTATATACTTCCTATATGCGGTTATAATTTAAAATCATAACTTTTAATTACACGATCCTCTCTACCTTTCCTATTCAGTCCCAATAAAAAAATTGTCACATAAACGTAAAATAATATTTTCCTCATAAATGTTATTCTGGTGATCGAAAAATTTTAAACAACTAGCAAAACGTTTGGATTTATTTTCCTCCCAAAATAAAACTTTTTATTTAGTAAAGTTAAAAACTTAATTAATGGATACTAATTCTGCGGTAACAATATTAAAAGAGTTTTCAGTTCTAAGCGACTTGGACAAACATGAATTAGAAAAACTCTGCGAAGTTTGCCCGTTAATTCTATTAAACAAAGGAGAACTATTATTCAAAGAGGGCGACCCAGGAGAAACGATGTACATTGTTTTAGAAGGGTTGCTCGAAGTTTTTACAAACAATAAACTCATTGCACAACGCGGTTGTTATAGTATGGTTGGGGAAATGGGCCTTATAAATTCCCAGCCTAGATCTGCAAATATAAAAGCCACATCTCCCTCCTGCTTATTAGAAATCTCGAAAGAATGTTTCAAAAGTTTTATAGCGCCTCACTCAAGTGTTGTTTTAGAAATCATGAAGACCCTGTCGGAAAGAAGCCGTTCCGATTTAAACATCTTAAATAAAAGCGTAGGCGAATTACAAAAATCTCAAGAAAACTTTGGAGATATTGTCGAATCTGTTTCGGATATCATTATAAGAATTTCTTCGGATGAAATAATTACGTACGTAAACGCGTCCGTAAATTTACTAGGTTACACGCCAAAAGAAATGTTGGGGAAACCCCTAAGACGTTTCCTGGACAAAGAAAATAAAAAAGAAACGCTCGAAAAACTCATCACGCAACGGATAGGATTAAGGTCGACAAAAGATCTAGAAGTCTGGTTTAAAATTAATGAAGGTTTTCTATTTCCAGGCGGTTTCAAAAAATTGCTTTTTTTGGTGGACTCCACTGGCCTATGGGATGTATCAAAAGATATAGTAAAACAACAAAATACAGAAAAAAAATGCCTGGGATGTCAACTAATAGCCAGAGAAATCACTTTAAGAAAAGAGTCCGAAGAAAAAATAATCGAAAACTCTTATCGCTTGGAAGAATTAGTTAAACAAAGGACAAAAGAACTTGAAAAAACCAAAAAAGAAGCGATAGAGGCTAAAGAAAAAGCAGAAAAAGCCAACCAAGCTAAATCTGAATTTTTAGCGGGGATGAGCCATGAATTACGAACTCCAATGAACTCTATTTTAGGCTTCACGCAAATAATGAAAAGGGAAGCAAGTAAGAAAAACGACTCAATCAACTTGGATAGTCTAAACCACATTTTAAAATCAGGTTACCACTTACTTGATTTGATTAATGAAGTATTAGATCTATCAAAAGTTGAATCTGGCAATTTAAAGGTTTCAATAGAATCGGTCAATATTTCAGATTTAATAAACGAAATTCTCAATTTGTTGAAGCCAATCGCCGAAGAAAAAAACATCCAACTATTGAACAAACTTATAATTGATCCCAACATCTATGTAAGAGCCGACAAAATTCATTTAAAACAAGTTTTGATAAATTTAATTTCTAACGCCATAAAATACAATCGAGAAAATGGAGAAGTGTTTGCGGAGTGTTCTTTAAAAAATCAGGATATTATACTTATAAAAATATCAGATACTGGACGCGGCATTCCCAAGGAAAAACATAAAGACATATTTACCCCCTTTGAAAGATTAGGAACAGAATTTACGGAAATTGAAGGCACTGGCATTGGCCTGGTCATTACAAAACGCTTAGTCGAAATGATGAATGGAGCTATCTATTTTGAAAGCGTCTTAGGAGAAGGCACAAGTTTTTTTGTAGAGCTAGGGATTTCCAAAGAAAAACAAGTTTCGTCAAAAGAAATAACAAACGTCTCAACTTTAATTAAAACTAAAAAAGATCTTAGAGAAAAATTAATTTTATACATAGAAGACAATGAGGCTAATATAGAATTAGTTAGTAAAATATTGGAGTTTAAAAGAAATATATTATATATATTTGCGAAAACTGCAAAAGAGGGTATTCAATTAGCGCAAAACCGTCAACCTCATCTCATTTTAATGGATATGAATCTTCCGGATATGAGCGGAAGCGAAACGTTTGGAGAACTGCAAAAAACGGAAAAAACCAAATACATACCGATACTCGCTCTTAGCGCAGACGCTATGAAAAACGATATAAAAAAAGCTAAACAATTAGGATTCAGCGACTATATTACTAAACCAATCGACGTTCCAATATTTATGGATTTAATTGAAAAATATCTTTAAAACAATAAAATTATCTTAAATTTATTTTAATTTTTTACTACCACCTCCATTCTAATTTAGTTTTAAAATAAAATATCAAATCTTTATTTTCCCTTCCGAAAACCTCACTTTTCCGAAAATTAATCGTGTCACAAAGCTGTAATATCTCAATAATCAATCCCTTTCAAAACTCTAATTATTTCCAAAGTTTTTAGAATTTATTAATCTCAAATCCATCATAACTATATAAAAATAAAGGTTGTTCTTTCTCCTCAAGAAGACTATAATTAACTGTAAATTTAAAAGGATGAAAAAATTCCATTGAGCGAGTTTAAAACCACAAAAAGTCATCGCTCCTCCAAACTCCTTTCGGTTCAAGCGTTCAGATTTATTCCCTCCCCATTATGCGAATCTGAAACCTATTATTGAGCTGTTTTCTAACTGGACGCTTTAAATGGATAAACAAGCCATAATGCAATATTTGAAAAAAATCGATTTTTTGAAAGATCTTCCAGGCATAGAGAGCTTGGCAAAAAAATGCGATCTCTCCAACCTTTCTCCTAACGATTTTCTTTTCAAAGAAGGCGAAACAGGCGAATCTATGTTCGTTATTACAGAAGGATGTCTTGAGGTGATTAAAGAAAATCGCACCATCGCATTACGTTCGAAGGGAGAATATATAGGAGAAATGGCCCTCTTAGGCAATCAAACTCGTTCCGCTTCCATAAAAGCCACTTCTGCCGTTAAGGCGATAGAAATAAAAAAAAATATTTTTATAGATTTTCTAACTACTAATCCCGAAGCTCTATTACCTCTAATTAAAACCTTAGCCCTTCGCTCTAAAGAAGAACTGGAAATTTTAGCTTCGGAACACCGCGAACTAGAAACTCAAAAAAAGATAAATAAAAGATTCAATCGAATCTTAGACGACACCGTTAATGAAATTTATATTTTAGATCCAAATACTTATAAAATTTCAAGAGCTAATTTAAAAGCTTCTACCAACCTTGGCTATTCCTCGGAGGAATTTGTAAATTTCTTCTTTAACAAATTATTTACCGACTTCTCTTGGGACGATCTTAATAAGCATATTGAAACACTTTTAAATAACGAACAAGCTCAAGCTTCTTTTACTGGTGAACTTAAAAGAAAAGACAACACAACCTACCCTGTCGAAGTTCGTATTCAATATTTAGACACCGAAGAACCCGCTCAACTTTTCGCGATTGTGGAAGACATTACAGCTAAAAAAGCTATGGAAAACCATATAAAACAACTAGCTTTTTACGACACGCTAACCGAGCTTCCAAACCGTAATTTGCTAAAAGATCGCATGCAGCTCATGTTAGCTCATGCAGATCGACGTAACAAAAAATTCGCAGTTCTATTTATGGATATGGATAATTTCAAAGCGGTTAACGATAATCTAGGACACGATGCCGGCGATCAATTTTTAAAGTCTGTCACCAAAAGATTAAAAGAATGTCTTAGAAAAGACGATACGCTCGGCCGTTTAAGCGGAGATGAGTTTATCATTTTGCTTCCAGCTTTAAAGGATGAAAAAGAAGCGACCCAACTAGCTCAAAAAATTAATAACGTAATGGACCCTCCTTTCTTAATCTCAAATAAAGAAATTTTTTCTAATTTTAGTATCGGAATATCGTACTACCCAGACGACGGAAAAGATATCGCCACCCTTCTCAAAAATGCCGATATCGCCATGTATCGCGCCAAAGAAATGGGAGGACACACCTATCAACTGTTCACCCAATCGATGAACGAAAAAATCAACCAACGCATGACCATGGAGCAAAACCTCCGCAAAGCTCTGGACAATGACGAATTGAAATTTCATTACCAACCGAAAGTTGATGAAAAGGGGACCCTTTTAAGTTTAGAAGCTCTTATTAGATGGCCTCAACCCGACGGCAAAATGATTTCGCCCGGCGTTTTTATCCCCATTGCCGAAGAAAGCCGAGTTATTACGCTTCTAGGCAAATGGGTCATGATAGAAGCCTGCAAGCAAATTCAAGAGTGGGGGGGAAAGTTTGGACATTTCATAAAGGTAGCGGTAAATGTTTCAGGCAAACAATTTGAACAAACCGATTTAGTCAAAGATATAAAAGAAATACTAGACACAACAAAAATAGATCCAGCTTTTTTAGAAATAGAAGTTACCGAAACAGCCGTAATGAAAGACATTGACGCCGTTATAAAAATTCTAGGTCAAATAAAAGAACTTGGAGTCCATTCTTCAATAGACGATTTTGGATCCGGTTACACCTCTTTAGGTTTTCTAAAAAAGTTTCCAGTTAAATCGTTAAAAATAGACCAATCGTTTATTCGTGGTTATAAAGATAAAAGCAATCAAGCCATCATCGAAGGAATTATTACCATTTGTAAAGTGATGGGCTTAGAAGTGGTCGCCGAAGGGGTCGAAACAAAAGAACAATTAGAATACTTGAAATCGGTAAAATGCGATATTTATCAAGGTTACTTTTTCTATAAACCGCTACCAGCGGAAAAAGTTACAAAGCAGTTTTTTAAATCATAACCAATAGTAATTAGTTTTTTTTAAATGGAATTCCTACTTTTTTAAGGAGTAAAATGACAATGTTTAATTTACTTCGTCTTTCGATGTGGGGGATAACTTCCCTAATATTAACGCTTTTGCCCATCAGCTCAATAGCTCAAGAACAAGTTAATCGAGGAGAGTTTGTCAAAATCTTCTCCGATTCCCAACCAACCAATCCGTTTCTTCCGAAGGGGCACAAACAACTTTCTAAAGACCAGCTTTATTCTCAAACGGTTAAAAAACTAAACGAACGCGGCGTAAAAGTATTAAATGGTAAAAACTCCAAAGAACCGATGAGCAATTTGGAGTTTGTGCGCGTTTCTTATGCTTTAACCGGGGCGCCTTTAGGTAAATCGTTATACGAGCAAAAAAAATATCTGAAGGAACAAGGATTATTAGAAACGGCTGATATTGGTTTAACCACCGGTTTGGACGGACAAGCCTTTCAGTTCCATAAAGGCGATTCTGCCCCGTATAAAGTTCAATTAGCCAGTCCCGTTTATCTAAACGATAAAGTAGAAACCGAAGACGAAGCTAATATTTCCTTCACCTTCGACGATCAAAGCACGCTCACTTTAGGCGAAGACGCTCAAGTAAGAATCACCAAACATGTTTACAATCCAGATAATGGACTCCGACAAACAGTGGTAAACGTTACTTCTGGAATGGTGCGTTTTGTGGTTTCCAAGGCTAAAGGTAAAGGATCAATGTTTAAAGTTGTTACTCCCACCGCAACTGCGGGAGTGCTTGGAACGGAGTTTGTTACCGTTGTAGAACCAGACGGCCAAACCCAATTTGTGGGTATCGAAAACCAAATTGAAGTCACTCCAATATTACCGGACGGTACCGAAGGCGTTAAACAAATCGTTGCTGCCGGTCAAATGCGATCCATCAACCAAAATGGTGTTGCGACGAATGTTACGCAAGCTCCTCCAGGGTTGATAACCACTATGCAGGCTAAAACCTCGCCATCTCAAAAAATCAATCCTAATCGATCTGTTACCCCACAAAAAGCTCAATCGGCGGCAAAAAGTAATTGGATCACCCAAGCCGCTTTAACCAACGTTAACGACGCCGCTACTTTAGGCGCTGGCAATGGATTAGGCGCAACCAAATCAGCGAAGGCTGCCGCAAACGCTGGAAAAGGCTTAAAGAAAGCCGCAAGCGTTGTCGGCGGCAAACCAGGAAAAGGAGTCGCCAAGGGAGCCGCGAAAAATGCAGCCAAAGGAGCGGCAAAATCCTTGGCTAAAAAAGCCGCGAAAGGCATGGCGAAAACCGCCGCGAAATCGGCTGCAAAAGGAGCCGCAAAAGGAGCGAGTAAAAAAATCGCTAAAAATGCCTCTAAAAACGCAGTTAAAATGGCCGCCGCATCAGCCGCAACAGAAACTTCCAAGCAATCAGCTCAGGAAGCCGCTAAATCAGTGGCCAGTCAAGTCGCTAGAGAACAAGTAACCATTGTCGCTGAAGAGGAAGCACAAGCAGCGTCTACAACCGCAATTCTTGCTTCTAATGGAGCCGGCAAATCCGAGTTTGCTCCAGGACTATCCAGCAACCCAGGCAATTCTGGCAATGCACCCGGACAATCTGGAAGTTCCCCAGGAAACTCTGGAAGCTCCCCAGGAAACTCTGGAAGCTCGCCAGGTAACTCTGGAAGCTCGCCAGGAAACTCTGGAAGTTCGCCTGGAAATTCAGGCGGTGGTAATGGGAAAGGCAAAAATTAAACTTATCTGAAAACAGAGTTTCATTTTAACGCATAAATAACCTCCTACAGGCAAATTTCCCTTTTGCATGGAGGGTTTTATTAGGCTTTATTTGAATTAAAAATAATTATTGCTAGAATATTAAGATGCATTAAATTTATATTCCAACAGCCTGCTATTTATGCATATTTTTAATATGATTAACTTTTTATTGAATTCTCCCCAAAAGCCATGAGCAAAATAAAAAAGAAAAATCAAAGATTAATAAATCGATTAACTTTGGGAATTATTTTTATTGTCCTGGCTTTTGTTCCATCCTTGCCAATGGCTCAGGATCAAATCAATCGCGGAGAATTTATCAAAATCTTTTCGGATTCCCAACCGACCAATCCGTTTCTCCCTAAAAATCATAAAAAACTTTCTAAAGATCAACTTTATACCGAAACAGTTAAAAAACTAAATGAACGAGGAATAAAGGTTCTAAACGATAAAAGTTTAGACGAACCTATGAGCAATTTAGAATTTGTACGCGTATCTTATGCTTTATCCGGCGCCCCTTTAGGAAAGTCTTTATACGAGCAAAAAAAATATCTAAAAGAACAAGGGTTGTTGGAAACGGCAGACATTGGTTTAACCACTGGTTTAGACGGGCAAGCTTTCTTATTTCATAAAGGCGATAGAGCGGCTTATAAAGTTCAGCTTGCCAGCCCCGTTTACTTAAACGACAAAGTTGAAACTGAAGAAAAAGCCAATATCTCCTTCACTTTCGACGATCAAAGCACATTAACTTTAGGCGAAGACGCCCAAGTCAGAATTACTAAACATGTTTACAATCCGGACAACGGTCTCCGACAAACCGTCGTCAACGTTACTTCTGGTATGGTGCGGTTTGTCGTCTCCAAGGCTAAAGGCAAAGGTTCCATGTTTAAAGTCGTCACTCCAACGGCGACTGCGGGGGTGCTCGGGACGGAGTTTGTTACCGTTGTAGAACCAGACGGCCAAACCCAATTTGTGGGTATCGAAAACCAAATCGAAGTTACCCCTATTTTGCCAGACGGCACCGAAGGCGTTAAACAAATCGTTGCGGCAGGGCAAATGCGATCTATCGCGCAAAATGGAGTCGCCACACCGGTAACGCAAGCGCCGCCAGGTTTGATTAATAATGTAAAAACGCAGACTTCGACTCCGCAAAGAGTCAATCCTAATCAACCTGTAACTCCGCAAAAAGCGCAATCCGCCGCTAAAAGTAATTGGATAACGCAAGCGGCTTTAACTAATGTTAACGACGCTGCCACCTTAGGCGCCGCTAATGGACTGGGAGCGACTAAATCTGCGGCGGCAAAAGCCAAAATAAATCCAGGAAAAGGTCCAGGTAAAGTAGCAGGTCTTGGCAATCCAGGAAAAGGAGCTTCTAAAGGCGCCGCTCAAGCCGCAAAAGGCGCGGCAAAAAATGCGGCGAAAAGCGCCGCGAAAAACGCGGCAAAAGCTGTCGCCAAAAGAACCGCTAAAGGCGTAGCCAAAACAGCCGCTAAATCGGCGGCTAAAGGCGCCGCTAAAAAAGCGACGGAAAAAATGGCGAAAAAAGCTTCCAAAGGGGCTATTAAAGCAGCCGCAAAAGCGGCCGCAAAAGCGGCTACAACAGAAGCCGCGCAAGAAGCGGCGACCGAAGTCGCTTCCCAAGTAGCTAGAGAGCAAGTAACCATTGTTGCGCAAACAGTTGCCGCAGAAAACTCTAATGCTAATGGTAACTCAAACGGTTCTAGCAGCAACGCGGCAAGCAGCAACGCGGCAAGCAGCAACGCGGCAAGCAGCAACGCAGCAAGCAGCAACGCAGCAAGCAGCAACGCAGCAAGCAGCAACGCAGCAAGCAGCAACGCGGCAAGCAGTAACGCTGGCAGCAGCAATGGCGGTGGAAGCAGTAACGCAGCAAGCAGCAATGGCGGTGGTAGCAGTAGCAGTAGTAGCAGCAGTAGTAGCAGCAGTAGCAGTAGCGGCGGAAGTAGTAATGCAGCCAGCAGTAATGGCGGCGGAAGTAGCAGTAGCGGTGGAAATGGTAATAAAAATGGTAATTAATTCCGCTAACTAACGGCTAAAAGTTACAATAAAATCATTCAATTTTTAATAAATTTATGGTAATATGAACTAATTCTAAATCCCGAAAATTATAATTTTCTAGCTATTGAGTTATCATCCCTAATCCTTTTAATAATAAGGAGAAAAGATGGTTTCCAAAAGTCGAACGGATGCGATTTCTTACTGAAAAGCTAGCTATTAGTTTTATATTGCTCTCTCTCATTTTTTCGGGCCTTCTGTTCTCTCCTTCAATTGCAGTTGCAAGTACACCCTCTATAATTTCCCAACTAAATGGTAAGTTTAAAAACTTAATCTCCAAACCAATAGGCTTTTTAATTGCTCAAGGAATAGCAGTCAAAAAATCAGAAGCCAAGCCCCAAACAAAAACGTCGACAAAGCCAAAAAATGAAACCGTACCGGAGCAACCAGAAGTTAGTTTTGAAAACGGACTAAAACTCTTTCAAAGCGGCGCTTACAAAAAAGCTTTAATAGAATTTCAAAAAATAGTTGATGCCGATCCTCAAAATGTGGAATCGACTTACTTTTTAGGTCTGACTCATTTCAAACTTGAAAATCACGATAAAGCAATTCCTTTATTCCAAAAGGCATTAGAATTAGACCCTGAGTTTAAAGAGTCTTATCTAAGTTTAGGAATCTCGCTTTATAAAACCAAGTCATACGACTTAGCTTTAGACGCTCTAAATCAAGCTATAGAAGCCAACCCAGAAGACGCGTCGTCCCATTTTTTTAAAGGACTGACTTTACACTCTTTGGAAAAATATCAAGATTCGCTTTTTTCTTTCAACAAAGCTAAAACCTTAGACGAAGAATTCCGACAACTAGCCCTTTTTTACAAGGCGCTGGGTTATTACAAACTTGGCCAAATAGATTACGCTAAAGATTTATTTAAACGCACCGCCGATTTTGACCCAACTTCGGACACCGCCAAAGACGCTAATCAATTCATCGATATTATCAAGCAACAACAAGCAAGCGGCGCAGGTAAAAACTGGAACGTCAACATGAGCGCAGGTTATGAATGGAACGATAACATTAACCGCTCAGAGCAAGATATTGTGAGTAATATTGCCGATAGAATATATATTTTCCAGGGAAGTGGAAATTACACTTTTTTTAAAAGGAAAAATTTTGAGTTGGAAGGAGGATACAATTTTTATCAAAGCATCTATGACGAAGCCAAAGAATTTAACTATCAGGCTCACACTGGAAGTCTTTCAGCTTATTATGACTTGAACGACTGGGATCTTCGACTGAATTCTTCGTACACATATAGCTTCTTGGATAAAATTTCATTTTTAGGAATCGAAACTTTTTCTCCCAGCGTCGGCCATTCTTTTCACCCCAAACAATATATAAACGCAAGCTATAGTTTTCAGCGTAAAACTTTTTTTACCGATTCGAATCGCGACGGCATGAATCATTCTATTGGTTTCTTAAACTTTTTATTCTTTATGGAAAACAAAGCCTTCTGGTCCTTAGGATATCGATTTTCCGATGAAAACACCCGAGCTTCTCAATTCGATTACGCAAATCACCACACCGACACAACCATAAAAATTCCCGGCCCTTTCGATAGTGAATTTCGTTTTTACTGTGCGTTTTTCCTGCGAGATTATAAAAACATAACCGAAAGTATCAGCGGCGAGCGGCAAGACGATAGACAAACGTTTCAAATTAGCTACTATCAACCGCTCTATAAAAAATTGTATTTGAACGCTAATTATAGGCACGTAGAAGCTAAATCAAATATATCGTCGGTAGATTTCAAAGAAAATTCAGGTTTTGTAAGTATTGGAATCAATTTTTAAGTTTAGAAATGAAAGCCTTCAAACAAAAAAACTGTTGGCTGCTATCTACCTTTCTCATCGTTTTTTCATTGATCGTAGCGAAAGCCGATCCTCCCATACTCCACACATTTGAACTTATATTTCAAGACGCCCACTTCAAATGGCGCGGGCCTATCTCGCCTGGATCTGAAGTAGTCGTCGCGGCTATAGACGAAAAAAGTATAGACGATCTTGGTCGCTGGCCCTGGTCGCGAAAAACCATGGCGCGTTTGGTAGAAAAGTTAGTTGATTATCAAGTCAAGATCGTTGGATTCGACGTCGTCTTCTCCTCTCCTGAGAACTTCCCGCAAAAACAACTCGTAAAAAATTTAGAGTACAAACTTAAAAAAGATAATATTAATTTTCAAAATATTGAAAAACAACTAGAAGAGATTAAAAACGAACCCCACCCAGACGAACTCTTTGCAAAAGCGATAAGAGATTCCAATAGAACCGTATTAGGCTATTTTCTCAATCACAACCAGGAAGAATCCAAAATCATAGACGAAGCAATTCAAATACAAAGTTTAAAAAATATTAAATCGTCTCGATTTCGAGGTTTCTTAAAATCAAACGCCGAACTCGATTTAGACACCCTTCCCCTTCGAACGGTTTATGGAATTGAAGCCAATATAACAACAATTTCAAAAAAATATAAAAAAGCCGGTTTTTTAAGTTTCGACGTCGAACCCGACGGAACTATACGCCAACTGCCTTTGGTCGTTAAGTCTCATAAAAAGTTAAAAAAGAAACCCTTATTTTTCCCTCCATTTTCCATGAGGATATTAGAAGAGTTTTTAGAAGGAACCATGTTGTTCAAGGTGAATGAAATGGGAGTGGAAAAAGTTTTAATAGACACCGAAGAACCTATAGTTATACCCGTAAACGCCCAGGGTGCGCTTAGCGTCAATTATTTAGGTCCGCAAAAAACGTTCCCGAATTATTCAATATCGGAAATTTTAAACGATCCTAACGGAAATCTCTCTGAAAAACTAAAAGGTAAAATCGTTCTAATTGGCGCCACCGCAAAAGGACTCCTGGATATAAGAAAGACTCCATTCGATCCCGTGATGCCAGGAATCGAGATTCATGCCACTATCATCGACAACATACTTCAGCGAAACTTCATTTACGAACCGGATTGGGCGGAATTTGCCGAAATCTGTTTTATGATCCTGATTGGTATCGCCTCTACCTTGATCTATATAAATATCAAACCGGCGCACGCTCCAGTTTATTGGATTGGTTTTTCAGCGATGTTGTTTGGAATCAACCATTGGTTTTTTACAGAAAAGGGATTCTGGGTTTCTAATCTATATCCTCAATTAGAGCATTTGCTAGTCTCCGCCTCCTTAATAATTTATCGCTATACCTCCGACGAAAAACAAAAACGATATATCCGAGATATATTCGGCCAATACGTCACTCCAAAGGTTATCGACGATCTCATTGAAAACCCCGAAGAACTCAAATTAGGCGGCGAAGAAAGAGAACTGACAGCTTATTTCTCCGACATTGCAGGATTTTCGACCATAGCTGAAAAACTAACGCCGACACAATTCGTTTCCTATTTAAATGAATACTTGTCAGAAATGACAGAGATTTTACTCAAACACGATGGCACCCTGGACAAATACGACGGCGACGCCATCAAAGCGTTTTTTGGAGCCCCCGTTTATTTTGAGGATCACGCCAAACGCGCCTGCTGGGTAGGTATTGAAATGCAGAAACGGCTCAACGAACTGAGAATTGATTGGGAAAAAGCAGGAAAACCGGAATTTCAGACTCGTATCGGTATCAATACTGGAGACATGGTTATCGGAAACTTTGGTTCCGAAAAACGGATGAACTACGGCATGAACGGAGATTCCGTTAATCTAGCCGCTCGATTAGAAGGCGTCAATAAACAATACCGAACGCAAAGCATCATCAGCGAATCAACCTATGAGCAAGCGAAAGATTATATAGAAGTTCGCGAATTAGATCGTATTCAAGTTGTAGGACGAAAAATTCCTGTGGTCATCTACGAATTGTTAGCAAAAAAGGGAGAGCTCAACGAAAATTTTAAACAAATATTGCCGCCATTCAATCAGGGATTGGAGCATTATAAAAACCAACGATGGCAAGAAGCGATGGACACCTTCAATCAAGTTTTAAAATTGGACCCTAACGACGGTCCGTCGTTAACTTATTTGGAGCGTTGCCTCCACTTTTCAAACGAACCACCGCCAATAGATTGGAATGGAGTATTCACTTTGACTAAGAAGTAAAAATCTAAAATCTTTAACCGCAACACTCACAGGTTGACAACACAAAGAGAGACAAGGGCAAAGAAAGAAAAAGGAATAAGAATAAGAAGCCTTACTTTAAAACGGATATTTTTTGGTTTTTAAATTTTCGAATCCTTCATTCTTAATCTTTTCTTTGCGCCCTCTGCGCCCTCTGCGGTTCAAGATTTTTTCGCCTTTCCGGTTCAATAATATAATGCAAAACATATTAAAAAAAACATTCGAAATTGATCTAAGAGGTTTAGCGCTTTTTCGCATTGGATTTGGGATTATATTAATTTTCGATTTAGCGATTAGAAGTCTTGATATCGAAAACCACTACACGGATTTCGGAGTCCTTCCAAGAATTGAAGCAATAAAGACGCTTGTTGATTATGCTATTTCCATACATCTGGCAGGCGGCAGTCTTTTCTTTCAAACAGTTTTATTTATTCTGAGTTTTATTTTTACGATAGGTTATGTAACGGGTTTCAAAACACGATTTTGCACAATCGCTATTTGGTTTCTCCTCATGTCGTTGCAAAACCGAAACGTCATGCTTTTAAACGGCGTCGATGGATTGAAAATTATTTTATTATTTTGGTCCGCTTTTCTTCCGCTGGGAGCGCGCTACTCGTTAGATTCTTTAGACGTCAAAAACTCATCAAAGTCAAACAACGCTCATCTTTCTTTTGCTGGGGCGGCGCTGCTCATACTAAGTGTGATCATTTACTTTTATTCATTTTTTTATAAAACCGGAACGGAATGGTATCCAGACGGTACGGCTCTTTATTACGCATTACATATTGGATCTAACGTAACGCACTTGGGAGTATGGTTTCGCCAATTCGAATCTATCCTGTATTTAGGAACTTTCGCGACATTATTGTTTGAGTTTTTTGTCCCTATTTTAATTTTTATTACTTGTTGGAATTATGCAATCCGTTTAACTATGGTTGGAGTATTAATCGCGTTCAACTTTGGGATTGCTCTTTTTTTTGCGATTGGAGAATTTCCTTTTGTAAATATGTTAACGCCTATCCTTTTTATTCCTAAAATTTTTTGGGATATTTTAGAAAAGAACTTATTTTTCATCAAAATTTCAAATTGGCTACGCGGTATATTTTCCAATTTAAACTTGCAATCAGATACCCCGACAAAACAATATAATTCTCGTTTTCGGAAACTTGCCGAATCATTTTCATTCGTTATTTTCATTTCTTTAATGATTTGGAATATATCGGCCTTACCCCAAATAGATTATAAGGTTCCTAATTTAATGGATGCTACATTACGTTTTTTGGGGTTGAGACAAAACTGGAATATGTATGGCCCTAAACCCCATGACCATAGCGGTTGGTATCTAATTTCTGGAAAGCTAATGGACGAAAGCGCAGTGGATGTTACAAGAAAGAAAAAAGGAAAAACCGACTTTTCGCGTCCCAAGTATCTTGTCGATACCTACAAAACCGAAAGATGGAGAAAATATTTAGACGAGACCCGATTTCGTTTCGATTCGAAAAGGCAACTGTTAAATTATGGAAGATTTATATGTCGATCTTGGAATAGAGGGAAACCTGAGAAGGAGCAGTTAGCCACCTTTCAAATCCATTTCATGTGGGAAAAAACCTTACTCAATTACGAAAAAGCTGAAATCATAGACGAAATCCTCTGGTATCACGACTGCTTCGCTCCATAACCCCACTCATTCCTAATGAGCCAAAGGTATCAACGTTAATTATTAGAAGCTCTCATAATTAATGATATAATCCGTAAATTTCTTAGTTATATAAATAAATCGAATTGGAGTAAATGTTTTAATGGAAAGTCAAAAGTCTGAAAGAATCTTGTCTGGTATCCAACCTAGCGGGGATTTACATCTCGGCAACTATTTTGGAGCTATTGAACAATTTAAAAAAAGACAGGATAGAGGCGACGAACTCTTTATTTTTGTCGCCGATTGGCATTCCTTAACCACCATAAAAAAAGCGGACGAACTTAGAAAAAACGTACTCCAAATTGTGGCTGCCTACATGGCATTTGGTTTAGACGCCGATAAAACCACTCTTTATAGGCAATCCGACATTCCTGAAATTCAAGAAATAACTTGGATTTTGAGTTGCCAGGCTTCTATGAGCCGTCTTCAAAACGCGCACTCGTATAAAGACAAAGTCGCCAAAGGTATAGACGCAAGCGTCGGGTTGTTCACCTATCCCGTGCTCATGGCAGCCGATATTCTTTGCGTTCAGTCCGACGTGGTTCCCGTTGGAAAAGACCAAAAACAACACGTAGAAATCTCCCGCGAGTTAGCGGAAAAGTTTAACAAAGTTTTCGGCAAAACGTTTAAAGTTCCTAAAGTTGAAACGCCCGAAGAAATAGCCGTTATCCCCGGTACCGACGGACAAAAAATGAGCAAAAGTTATGGAAACACCATAGACCTATTTCCTACAGATAAAAAACTAAAAAAACAAGTCAACAGTATCGTCACAAAACCGATCGATCAAGGACAACCGCTTGGCTGGGAAACTTGCAACGTGTTCAAACTGTTCAAACTGTTCGGTTCTAAAAACGAAATTGAAGATTTAAAAAAGAAATACGAAGAAGGATCGATTGGTTATGGACACGCTAAAGCGGAACTCTTGGACAAAGTTCACGAAAAATTTGATCCAGCACGCAAAGAGTTTGCGCGATTACTCGAAAACAAAGACGAAATCGAAAATGTATTAACGATAGGAAAAGAAAGAGCCGGCGAAGTGGTTCGCAATACCTTGGCGACTATGAGAGAAAAGGTAGGATTATCATGAGCGGAAAAGAAGACCCCGCTTGGGAGGACAAATTAGAACAAGCTCGCGTTGAAGTTGAAAAAGTTACCGACATCATTATCGATAACTTCTTTAAACGACAAAAATTGATGCGTGAAATTGCCGACGCCAAAAGTCAAAAAGGCGATGAGCAACCCATATTCCAACACCAACGAGAGGTTAACTTAATCAATAAATACGTTGAGAAAGCAAAAAAAGAAGGCATAAACGCGAAGATGGTAGAACTATTAATCGGCGAATTGATGTCGTTTGGCAAATGGGAACAAGGCAAAATTTTAAACCGAAAAGATTATTTAAACACCAACCAGGAAAACCCAGAAACGCTCAAAAATAATTTAAAAAAACTTACCGCACAAGTAGCAAAACATTACCACTCCTACGATAAAGAATGGACCGCGACAACCCATATAATTAATCGCGAACGCGAATGCATTAAAGAAGCTTTTAAGGTCTCGAAATCAGAAGAAAAACACGATTTGGCAATCGACCTGGGATGCGCCAACGGCGACTCCACACAATGGTTGTCTAAAAACTTTAAACGCGTAATCGGTTACGACATCAGTCCCGAATTTATATCGATTGCAAAAGAAAAGAATTTACCTTCCGCAGAGTTTATAGAAGTCGATTTAGAAAATGGGATTCCTCAGGAGGATAATTCTGTAGATTTAGTTTTGGCTAATTTTGGCTCGGCGTCCGAAGTTTCGTCAAACATTTTTGCGGAAACTTCAAGAGTATTGAAGATAGGCGGTAAGGCGTTTCTAAGCTTTTATAATGAAGAGGCCATTGCCAACAAATGGTGGCGTCCTTGGACCAACGCCTTTCCGATCATGATCAATCCCTCTAATAACACCTTAGACGTCGAATACAAAGGCACGGTGTTTACTATTAAAGCTGTTCCCGCTACAGCTCAAACTATACATCGCCAAGCGGAAGAAAAGGGTTTAAAGGTTTCGAAGGTGAGTAGTTCCAATCATTTTTGGGATTTTTGCCCGTCTTTATTTTTTCACGATGAATTTGGCGCTGAAGAAAAAGTAATTCAATCCATTGCCGAGCACGAAATCAATACTGAAGAAACCTCGCCCTTCTTAGGCCAATACCTTCAAGCGATCGTCGAAAAATAGATCTAAATTAATATTTAAATTTGGAGGGAATGATTTTTATAGACTCAAAAATTTCTTCTGGCTTCATTTTATTTAAAAAATCAAATTCCATCTCTCTACCATTATTAAATCCATCTCTTTTTTTGAGTACATCATCCGGCAAACCGGGATGGGTCATTATAATTCCATTTTCAAAAGAGGACATTCGTAAAAATCTTTTGAAGTTTTGTCCGAATAATTCCGGACGTCTCCAATCGTAAATCCCCATAAAGCTAGAATTAGTGCGAATTCCATTTGATTCTAATAGACTTTTATAAGGCGTTCCCCATAACGTTATAGGAAAAATTTTTAAAAAAGAACTCCCTTGTCGAATGGCTTTTTCAAACGATACGGAAGTATTTCTAACGTAATATTTTTGTCCTTTAAATTTTTCCTTTAAGGCTTCTAACAAAGCCTGGTCAACAATCGCGTATTGATGAACATTGTGGTGACCATCTATATAATGAGGCGTAAAACCAAAAAACTCTACAAAGCGGTCAAATTGTTTATAAAACTCTTTCTTTACTTCATTCGGATCAATGTTTCTTAGGATACATTTCTTGATAAATTGCCCCAAACTAACAAAATTACCATCGGAATTTACGAGAGAAGGAATCTCTTTAGGGTCGGAAAGAGGTAAAGCTCCAGTCAGCGTAAAATGAAGCCCAATGTCAATTTGGTTTTGAAAATCGATTAGCGGTTTAGCTTCCTGTTTCCAGTCGTCATAACAAACCATTACGCTGGTGGCTGATATTCTTTTTTTTTCCGCTAACTTAAGAATTCCTTTGGATACGCCAGGGCTAATCCCAAAATCATCTACGCAAATAATAATTTCCTTATCGATATTAATTGTCACCGAAACCTTTTGTTAACGCGAGAATTCTTAGAGTTGTAATTTATTTTTTATCGTTGATTAAAGAAAAAATTACCCTGCTAGCTTCTTCAGCTCCACTCTGTTCCCAGCCCAGTAGTTTACATTTCTCGCGAAAATCTTCGATTTTTTGGGTAATCGTTTTAATTGAATCGGCCATATCTTCTGCGGTTGCCATAAAACCACAACCAAGCCCTTCAACCATCTTGGCGTTAATATACTGCTCTGCATGGTTTTCCACCGGGATTACAATTAAGGGTTTTCTCATACATACCCCTTCCGAAACGGCGCTAAAACCCGCATTAATGACCAGAAAGTCAGCCTTATTTAATATATGAAGATTATTAACTAATTTCCCATGAAAGGACAAACCTTCGTCGTTTTCCCCTTCTCGACCGATTACGTCAATTTGAAATGGAAACTTCTCTCCATGCAGATCTACATTGGACCCGAAAGTAGAACCGCTCAACATAATCACTCCATTTTTAACGACTCCTTCAAGAAGATCCCCTGTAACGTCTTTTCTGACTATAGGAGGAACTTTTATGAATTTTTTTCCAAACGATTTTGAACAATCTAAACGCGGGCTAATAACCTTATCCGCAACAATTAGATGAAACATAAAGTCAAAAAACTCGACCAAAAAAAACTGCGGATATATTGAAAAAGGCTTATTAGGAAACTTAAAAAAAGACGTTACCACCATATCGGAATTATTAAGAGCGACAATGGGAATATTGGAAAACCACATGGGTAAAAAAACATACTCAGAATCGGTCACTACTAAGGAAGGCTGGTTTTCCTTTATATAACTCTTAACAAGTTTATTATTTGCTATATAGACAGCCGCTAACTGAAAAATACTCAATAGAGTTTTAAATGCGCTCAACTTACCGCTCGAATCTTTTCCATATTTGAAACTTTTAGTTTCAATCAAACGGTTAATTCCTTTTCCTTGCTTTTCAGAAAAGAATTTCAGACCATTTCCCGATGTCATTACATCGACAACCGCGCCTTTTTCAACAAGCCTTTCTATAACGGCATAACAACGGGTAGAGTTCCCCATACCCAAACCATTAGCTAAAAATAAAATCTTTTTCTCATTCATCTTAACTACCTATGAGCAATTTTTAAGACATATGTCATTGGCGTTGGAGAAGTAATTTCTTCAAGCTTAAATCCCCATTTTTTCAATTTATTTTCTAGTTTTCTATAAGCAAATAACTGAATTGACACAGAATGAGACCAATGAAATAATTTATAAAAAAAACCCCAGATTCCTCTTCTGGGCAATAAAATTGTCATTAAACCATCTGGCGCCAAAAGCTTTTTTGCATTTTCAAGAAATGGGTCTATGCTATCTAAAAATTCAAGAGCGCCAGCGCATAAGACTCTATCAAAAGGTTTACGAAAGGCCACAGTTTGAATATCTGCCTGGGCTATCAAGATACTTTTGTGATTTAATTGCTTTAACATAGTAAAAGAGCGGTCTACGCCTACCATTAGCGCAGGGGAATGTCTCAGCAACAGGTGAGTATAATATCCAGCGCCACATCCTAAATCGATACATCTCATACCTTTAAAAGGTTCTAAAGCTTTCAATACAGCTTCTTTTTCTTTTTTACGTAAAAAAAACCAAAAGCCCTTCTCGGAACTCTTAAGATATTTTCCCGCTTGATCATCAAAGTAATTTTCATATGACGACATAAATATAAACTTAATCTAAAGAAAGAACGTTTGGGGGAAGAAAAGTTTGGCTAAATAGGGTTATTCAAAATTATAAAGGAAGGTTCCAAACCTTAATCGTGGGTGCCGGAATATTTTTACATCCTTATATCCTACCTCTTCTGCAATTTCTATGATTTCGTCTGTAGTATAATATTTCGGAACATAACCTTCCGACTTCCATCCATAAGAAATAAAAACATAAATAGAATGAACCCAGCGAGTAAGAGAAGCTCTTTTCTCCGAAATTGAAAAAAGGAATTTATTGGGGTAAGTTTTTTTGAAAAGATCTTTTATTTCATTTTTATCTAACCAATCCAGAACTCCCAAAGAAACGACTATATCCGTATCAGGAAAATCAAACTCGATAATATTACCTGAAAATAGAGAACACTTTGTTTCTTTTTCGGTCCCTTCAATTTTCTTTTTTGCTTCAAGAATAGCGCTTTCGGCTAAATCAACGCCTGTATAGTGCAAAAAATTTGTTTTCTGTAACTCCTCGTAAAAAATTCCTGTACCGCATCCTAAATCAAGAATTTTTTTCCCTTCTACATGGGGTTTTAAAAGTTCTGCGGCTTTTTCAAATCTAAACTGCAAAGAGGATCCTGCAATGGAACTATTTTTATCCTCTCCTTTTCCATACCGCTTTTCTTCCCAGGTTTGTATTTTATTTTCCCAAAATTTTTTTTTATCCATAGCTAAAATAAACTAAAAAAGAAATCCTATTTTAAAATAATATAAAGACATTATTGGAGGGTTAAACCAATTAAATGCTCAAAAGAAATTTTCTTTTGATTATCATAAGAAACATGTAAATTTTAATAAATTAAAAGGAACGTTGAAATCAATTGGGGAACAAAAAAGAATTAAAAATAGAAGAATAAACCTTAGTGATAATGAGCGAAAAGCCATAAATATCAATTCATAATCGATATTTGGAAGTAATATATCATTTTTTCACTAAAAAAACCTTTTAAACTACACTTTTGTTCTTAATTTCCAATACTCTTTTGCTTCAAAAAAAGCTTTATTTTCTGTACAAAAGTATTTAAAATTAGATATAATTATCATACCCAGGGAAGGGAGTGTTTCAGTGCGTATGGAATATTATGATTAAATACCAAAACCCTTTCCTGAGGTAGAAAAATGGTAGACGTAAACGTACAAGGATTTAATGCTGTTGACGCAGCCCGTTCATTTGGGGTTAGAAATACAGCCGCTTCAAGAGTTCTTGAGGCAACGCCTGTAGATTCTCGAGATTTTTCAGAAAGTAATGGCGACCTAGAAGCAACTGCCGACCGGATAAGTTTAAGAGGAGGAGTTAACAGAACTGTCCCTCGAGTTGAAGACGATTTGGGATCCACCCCCCCTACAGTTGTTGGAGAAATCGTCAGTAATACCAATCCTGTTAGCTTTGCCGTTCAAAACGCTGTCGAACAACCCTTTGAAAGACAAGGAAAATTGGTGGGAGATTCTAGTGGAATTAATACAACAGCTTAATTTTGTTTAAAGAATACAGTTATAAAAAGCGACGTCCTAGAAAGGGCGTCGCTTTTTTTGTTACTTCCCAAAAACTAATAGGAAAATTTTACTCACATTTTTGGCGCTTTTGTCCTAATTTTTCTACCCCACAACCCTCTCAAAATTTTCTTAAAATATAACTCCCTATTTTTTAATGCTTTATAGAGTATAAAACTTCTTACCTCAAAGTTGGCACACTAATTGCTTTGTTTTTAGTGTTATTAATTTAAACGAGGAAAAGACAATGAACCAAGTTTTAACCAGCCAATTTTCGGATGAAGCGATTAGATCCAGTAGCAAAATGATTATGAATGAAGATCAAGTTTTGGAAATGTATTTAGAACATCTTAAATCTCTAATGATCCAAATGATTGATAATGGTTTATTACATATCGAAAAATAGTTTTTTCCAAAAGAGCATTTTCATTAAACACTTAATATAAAATCAATAAAAGCATTACCTCTTATCATAAAAGTACCAAATATCTCTAACCTCTAATTTAGAGCATTTCTCCAAGACTCATCATTAAAAATCCGCAAAAAGCAGGGTTGTTGGGCGCTAGATTCTCATTTACTTTTGTCTTCAAATCCTTAATAGTTTTTCTATACTTACTATAAAAGTCCCAGGTTGGAGTCGGTCTATACACAAGCTCTAAATTTAATTTTTCAATGATCAGTTTTGTGGTGGATGGTTTAATTAAAACTTCCTTTTGTGGACGATAGTATGTTTGAACAACCGTCGCCAACGTCCATTTAGCCATTTTTCTTTTTTGCAACTCCGATATTAGAAGTTCGAACCCCATTTTTTCTTTTCCATGTAAAAGTTCGAAAATAGATTCCGCAAATATTCCCTTCTCTTTTTTGGAAAGACCTGTAACCATACTTTTAAACTTTGGCTTTTCAAACATAGAAATCATCGTCGACCGACTTACAAGTTTAGACATTTCAGAAATGATAAAGTCAGCGTCGTTAAAGTTTTTCTTATTAAAACTCTCCTTTGCCACCATTTCTAACTTCTCCATTTTATGTTTCTTTCCTAGCTCAACCATTTCGATATTGTAAAAACCGCCCGGGTATTTTTTAAGAAACTGCTTTTCAGCTTCTTTAAGAGCTTTTGTATTCAAATTATTCTCCCTTTGAACTTACATTCCTTTAAAGACCTGGGTTAAACCAATTTTCTAATAATCCCATTACATATTCATGCCAAAGAAAATACGTTTGCCGGTACTAATTGAGCTATTGACAAATCTAAGCTTGATCCCCTAGTTCTACCTAATCTGAAAAAGGTTTTTGAGTATCCTCCTTGAAACCCTTTTTATTTTGGCGTTTAGTTTACTGTTTTTTGCGAGATATTTGAATTTTTACGACGTAGGACGATCTGAAAACTGATTTTTGATTTGAATGATTTCCGGGAGAATTTGTTTAAAGTGTTGAACTAAATCGGGATCGAAAAAAGTTCCGCTACCCTCTTCGATGCATTTCATGGCCTTCTCCACAGTCCATGCATCCTTGTAAGGCTTCTCGGATGTCAAAGCGTCAAAAACGTCCGCTATGGCAACTATCCGACCTTCTATAGGAATTTCGGTCCCTTTCAATCCCTTAGGGTATCCAGTGCCGTCCCATTTCTCATGATGGGTCAAGGCAATATTTTCGGCCATAATCTCAATTTCAGAACTCCCTCCCTTTAAAATCGAGGCTCCAATGGTTGAATGAGTTTTCATAATATCCCATTCATCATGGTCTAATTTTTCAGGTTTCAATAATACCCTATCGGGAATTCCAAACTTTCCAACGTCGTACATAGGACTTGCTTTAAAGATTAAATCGCAGCGGCTTTTATCCCACTTAAGAGCGGCGCCCAATTTAGAACAATAATGGCTTATTCGGACCACGTGCGATTCGGTTTGAGTTTCTCGATGTTCGGAAGCGCTGGCTAAACGATGAATAAATCCCAATTGAACTTGTGTCAAATCGTGACTTTGTTTCCAAATATCAGATTCCAATTGAAGGTTATAATTTTCAATTTTCTTTTTATATTCGTCCTCCTTATCTTGCAGTTTTTTGTTTGCAAGAGCGGATTCAATTCTTGCATTTAGAAGGATTGGGTTGAAAGGCTTAGACAAATAATCGATGGCCCCTTTTTTAATGCAATCAATGACCGTATCCATTTCATCCATGGCCGATATCATGATGACCGGAATTTTACAAAATTTGTCTTCGCTCTTTAAAGCTTCTAAAGTTTCCAAACCATCCATATTGGGCATCATTACATCTAGTAAGATGAGATCGGGGAGGGTCTCCTTGATTAGCATCAAAGCTTCCAAACCATTATTTGCAATCATGGATGGATAACCTAGAGTTAAGACAAAATCACGGAGAAGAACTTGATTATGCTCTACGTCGTCCACAATTAATATTGTGGGTTTGTTTTCTTCCATAAATTTTTCAATAATCTTTAGAATAATCGGGAATTCTAAAAAATATAAGAATTTAATAAACCCTAGGTTATTGGGAATAATATTGAACCCTAAGGGAATATTTAAAATTATGTCAACAAAACTTCGGCAATTTTTTTAATTGAATTTTCAGCTATGGTAATATAAATAACGCAAAATAGGCAAACATTAATTTCTTTTAGAATGGGCTGATGGGATAGGTTTATTTTTATGTTTAATCCCATTTTAATAGGCCATTAAGTCATTAGTTCATAAAGTGTAGGAGAAGACAATAAAGAAAAATGTATTGAGGCGGGATGCAACGAACACTTTTCCAAACGGGTCCCAACCTGGGAGTTGAATTTAGCCTTGAAACGTTATCGATAAGACAATTTAATTAATCTGGACGGTGACCTTCTATAGGAATTTAGATCCCCTTTACTTTGGTTAAACCATGATTGAATCGCACGGCCTGCAAGATATTTTTTGGGTTTTAATCTGCGCAGCCCTTGTTCTGTTGATGCAGGGAGGTTTTTGTTGTCTTGAATCTGGATTGGTACGCAACAAAAACAGCATTAATGTCGCATTCAAAAATCTGATCGATTTTTGCATCGCTGCGTTTATATTTTGGATTTTCGGTTTTGCGTTAATGTTTGGAGCGACTCAGGGAGGATGGATCGGTTCCTCTGGATTTATTTTTACCGGTAACGGAAACCCCCTAGGATTGACGTTTTTCATTTTCCAACTGGTCTTCTGCGGAACAGCCATTACCATCGTTTCCGGGGCAGTCGCAGAAAGGATGCGGTTTCAGGGATACGTCATAATATCGTTACTCACATCGGGTTTGATTTACCCGATTCAAGGCCACTGGTTTTGGGCAGGCGCCAGCATGGGCAACCCGCAGGGTTGGCTCGCCAGTCAGGGCTTTATCGATTTTGCCGGCGCGACGGTAGTTCATTCTACGGGAGGTTGGATTGCATTAGCTTCCGTACTGGTCATCGGTCCCCGACTGGGCCGGTTCAATAAAGAAGGTAAATTGATCCAAGGTCATAATCTTCCTCTAGCCACTTTAGGGGTATTTCTATTGTGGTTCGGCTGGTTTGGTTTCAATGGCGGCAGCACCTTAGCTTTCACGGAAAAAATACCTCTCATCATAACCAACACTATATTATCTGGAGCCGTAGGCGCTGTCGTGGCGTTTGGATGGTCCTGCAAGTACCTCGACAAACCAGAAATGGTCATTACCATGACCGGAGCTCTCGCCGGGTTAGTCGGAATTACCGGATCCTGTAATATCGTGACACCAGGATTTGCGGCTATTATTGGAGGCGTTTCAGGATTGATTTCGGTCTTATTGACCGTCTGGCTAGAACAACGAAAAATCGACGACGTCGTGGGAGCCATTCCAGTCCATTGTGGAGGAGGCGTTTGGGGAACGCTCGCGATTCCCTTAATGAGCGATCCCGAATCATGGGGCACGGGTCTGAGCCGTTGGGGGCAATTGGCCGTTCAAGCGGAAGGAGTGGCGATTTGTTTTTTTTGGGCTTTCGGGGTGAGCTTTATCCTGATCAAACTGATGGATCGACTGACCCCTCTGCGGGTCAACCCTGAAGATGAAATTGCGGGGTTAAATGTTTCCGAACACGGAGCAAGTACTGCCCTGCAAGAACTCCTTACGGAAATGGATTCGCAAAAAAAAAGCGGTGATTTCTCCAGCCCGGTAACCATTGAACCCCATACGGAAGTTGGGCAAATCGCTAGTCAATATAACCGGGTCATGAAAACAGTTCTCACTAAAGAAAATGAACTGGAAAAATTAACAAACGAAAAAGATTTGATTCTGAATTCTGTTGGAGAAGGAATTTTCGGCTTGGATTTAGAGGGAAACATCACCTTTTGTAACTCATCCGCAACGCGAATTTTCGGATATAAATTACCGGAACTGATTGGGTGTTCCTTGCATGAACTGTTACACCATAGCAAACCAGATGGAAATCCGTACCCAAAAGAAGAATGTCCAGTCCATGGCACCCTTGAAAAAGGTTTCGAACATTTGGAATCTAACGAAGTTTTTTGGGCAAAAAACGGAAAAAGTTATCCAGTAGAGTATTTTAGCGCGCCTATAAGGCATGACAATCAGTTAGTCGGGGCGGTGGTGACCATCAAAGACATTTCCGCACGAAAATTGGAAGAAGCTCGTCAGGAAATGCTTTTCACTCTCAAACGAATTTTCGCCGAATCTAAAACACTCGACCAATCTATGCCAGAAATATTGAAAACAGTCGGTAATTTTTTGCATTGGGATATCGCGTTTTTCTGGAACGTTGAAACTGAAGATAATAATCTCAAGTGCGCTTTCGGCTGGAGATCGCCCCATATACTCGACTCGGTTTTTAAAAAATTCGAGAAAACTTCTTTCGAAACACGATTCGAAAAAGGAATCGGGTTACCTGGTAGAATTTGGGCCAATGCGAAACCTTCCTGGATCGACGATATCGATCACGACAAAAATTTTCCTCGTTTGCCAACAGCCCATGAAGCTAACATCCATTCCGGTTTTGGATTCCCGATTTTTTCTGGGAAAAACATCACCGGTATCATTGAAGTTTTTACTCAAGAAATAACAAAACCTAATGATTATGTGACCAATGAATTATCTTATTTAGGTAATCAGATAGGTCAGTTTACCAACAGAATTTTGGCCGATGAAGCTATACTTAAAGCCAAGGTTGAGGCGGAGAAAGCCAAGGACGAAGCTGAAAATGCAAACCGCGCTAAATCTGTATTTTTATCAAATATGAGCCATGAACTTAGGACTCCTTTGAACGCCATTCTTGGTTATAGCGATCTTCTCAAAGGCGCTTTTTTTGGTCCGTTGAATGATAAACAGACCGAATATGCTTCGCGGATAGAAGCAAGCGGCAAACATTTATTGGAACTGATTACTGATTTACTGGAATTATCCAAGATTGATGCTGGGAAGGTTGAATTACAGTTGGAATCTTTTCCCCCGGGCGAGTTGATTGATTCGGTTTTAAAAATTGTTAAACCCACCATTCAGAAAAAAAAATTGGAGGTCGAGTCAATTCTTACCTCAGCTCCGGCAACTATGACGGGGGATCGGCGACGTTGTAAACAAATTATGTTGAACCTGTTATCAAACGCTATTAAATATACGCCGGAAGAGGGAGAGATTCGAGTAACCGCGTCTCAAAAAAGAAATTCTATTCAAATTTCTGTCGCAGACACGGGAATTGGAATCAGCAAAGACCAGCAGGAAAAAATCTTTTCTGAGTTTCATCAAGTCGATCAGGTACGGGACGAAAATTTGGGAGGAACGGGGATCGGTCTTTCCCTTACACGCCGATTGGTTGAATTGCATGGAGGAGAAATTGGCGTCGAAAGCGACTCCAACGGAAGCAATTTTTGGTTTAATCTCCCATTAAAAAAGTTATCGGCCACGACAGAAACTCAAACCAAAGTCAAAATCACTTCGGAACAAACTCCCTCAACCCATCGCCGCATCCTGGTCGCCGAAGACAACGATGTCAATCTGGCAATGTTGTTGGATATGTTGAGCGCTCAGAAACACAACGTCACTGTCGCCAAAAATGGACAAGAAGCCGTTGATCTCGCTTTGTCCAGCAATCCAGAGCTATTCATATTAGATATCCGAATGCCAATTATGGATGGACTGGAGGCAGCGCGTAAATTGCGGGCTATGCCGCAATTTTCAGAAACTCCTATTATTGCTTTAACGGCCAGCGTGGGAGACGACAGCAAAGAAAAGTGTATGGAAGCGGGGTTTACAGAACATTTGGCAAAACCTATTCAAACCAAAGAATTGTTTGAGGCTCTTAGTCGGTACTTTTGACAAAACTCCGATCTTTAGATCATCTTAAATTCAGTATTAGAAAGTTAACCATCCTCTTAAAAATAGTTATAAACTATAAAATCGTATTCCATCAGTACACAGTTCAAAAAATATCAACCAAGGTATTAACCATCACGCTAATCCATATTTTTAATTTCTATTGTTATCGCCACGTGTATTAATCGCAAAATTTTACTAAATGGTTTATTAATAATCCCATTCCATATTCACGCCAACATTGGAATCGTTATTTGTCATACTGCTTTCTAACTTCACCTTATCCGAAACTTCTACCTGGACAACCACTCCCGTAGAATTTTGATCGGCCCCTTGTTTAACGCCAACGTAAACTCCTTCGGCGACATAGCGACCAGCTTCCACTTGGGTACCCGTACCCTTCCCTCCTTCAAACTTTAATGTATCCAGCCCCAACGCTCCTCGAACTTGATCTACTATCCCGGGTCCCGATGAAGTCAAACCCGCTAATTCCGCCGCTGCATTTGCCAGTTGAACGGCTTCTAAAGGAGTCATTGCGCCTGCGCTTTTGCCAAATAACAAACGCGCTAACACTTCGTCTTGCGGTAATTCTGGAGTGGAACTTAATGCAATACCTGGTTGCGAAACGGGTCCGGTAATGCCGGCATGGATAATCCATTCTTTTGCGGCAATATCAGCGTTAAAATCTAACGTTGGCTCTAATCTGGGAACTCCATCTAAGTTCACGACCCCTTTATTAAAACTCAATTGTCTTCCCAACAATTCCATAGTGCCGCGACGCATGTTAAGGCCACCATTCACATTAGGATCTTTAGTGGTACCGGTTACGCGAATATTTCCCTGCATTTCAGTTTCTAAACCGCGTCCTCTAATAAAAATTCTTCTAGGAACTTTAATTAGTAAGTCTAAAGCCGCCATAAATGGAGCCTCTTCTTTTACGACGCCCTGGTTTATTTCTAATTCATTGAGATTTTTGTCGCTTTGCTCAGTTACTTCCAAAGCAACCACGGTAGGAGGTAAATTTTCCGGTATTCTTATTTCTGCCCTGTCAATTTGGATAACGCCTCCTAGTTTCATTTCGTCTAACGGACCTTGAGCTTTTATTTTGGAGCTAACTTGTGCGGTCAGGTAATCCAATGCCACCAGTTGCGCTTGTTTAGAATTGACTGAAATATCTGTCAAAATTTTTCCATCTGACGCCCTATTTACAGAGCCTGAAATTCGAATCAATCCATTATTAGGAGTTTTTGCCGTAAACCTGTTTACCGATACTCCGCTAGTGTCCGCTTTTAGAAGTAAATTGATATCGCTAATTAACGTTCCAAATTCAGTATTTTCAAATCGTCCCCTTTGTAAGGAAACATCGCTTTGAAAATCTATCTTGCTTATAGAACCAGAAACTCCGGCTTTGATTTTTGCTTTGCCTTGCACCCTATTACCTGAAGCCGATAAAATTTCGTTCGCAAAGGATAAATCAAAAGCGCCTTCGACACTCCCCGAAATAGGTTTCGTTTTTGGAAGATCTATTTTATTCGTGACAGGGTCTAATTCTAAGAAAGCGCCTCCTTTTAAATTGAGTTTCCCAACCTTAGGTTGAAAGACCGAACCTTCTAGCTGAACTTTCCCTAATTTCCAATTTGCATTTAAATCCGCCCCAGCCATGCCAAGTCCAGTGGATTGAGTTCCTGGGACGAGAAAGTTTCTTAGCTTCACTTGGACATTGCCTAAAGGCGCTGTGGTTGAACCGCTTAAACTTGCGTCGACATCTAAATTACCGGTAAACGCCAAAGTAGGATCTATTGCCCCCGCTAAGCTTAAGGGCAATTTTTTAATACTCAATCTTCCATCGAAGGTTTTGCCTCCGAATTTTCCATTTCCTATAATTTTACCGTCTTTGATACCTAAAACCAGATTCTTTAACTCTAATTGTTTGGCAGATTGACTAAAGCTTGCCGGTTTTAATAATCGTATTGGAATACTGGCGGCATTCGCTTCTAGTCGATTCAATAATAATTGCTTTGAGTTATCATTTATTTTTGCAGATCCAGCCGCTTTTAAAGAAACGGGTTTTCCTACATTTGCTAAAAGATCAATATCCCACCGTGCGCTTTTTAAAGAACCTTCTAATTCAGCTTTCATTTTATTAATAATTTTATCGGCTTGCTTTGCTTCAATCAGAGAAATTTTTGCGTTTACTTTAGGCGTTCGAAGAACGTCGGAAACGCTTCCCTTAATTTTTAATCTCTTTAATGACGCTTTAATCTCATCATTTAGTTCAAGATCTTTCGCCGTCGCTAAAAAACGCGCAGATTGCCCATTATCTCTATATAACGAAACGTTAAAATCTAATTTTCCGGATAGGTCTTTTTTTACTAACTTTCCAATTTTATCAAACCTATCGATTCTTCCTTTTAAATAACCCTCTATTAATTTTCTTTTAAGAAAGATTTCTAAATCGCCAGTTAACGATGTATCTAAAGCCGCAAGATTAACTTCTTTCAAACTCAATTTATTTTTTAAACCGTTAAGCGAAAAACCAGTCGAGAAAGTTCCTCTTTGCCCTAATAAGTTGGCCGTTAAATCAATCGAACCCATTGGAGCTTTCGCCAAATTCCGAACGTTTGTATTAACATTTAGACTTTTTATTTCTGTCTCGCCAAATCCCAAATTATTGCCAACTGTATTAATAAATAAACGTGGCGATTTCATGGAACCAAAAGCGCGACCTCTCAAAATCAAATTTCCGCGGATGTCTTGTTTTAAAGGTTTGGATAAGCCGGCTAATCGCGGAACGTTTAATGTCCAATTAGCCATAATTTTTTCGTCAGGTTTAAGAGTTGCGTTTAAAGCTAAGGAACCTATCGGGGCAATTAATTTCGATTCCGTTAAGCGAATAAAACCATCGGTACTTTTTTGAACATTTCCCTGAAACTCTATACTCCCTTGAGAAATTTCGTCGGCTACTTCAATTCCAGTTTTTAAACCGGCAGTTCGCAATGACAATTGGGAATCTAACTCATTTCCAAAGTCTTTTGATGAAGCTCCCAGATTTAAAGAAACCATTCCGCGTAAAGGAGTGTTTGCAATTTGCGAAAACGATGACAAATCTGGTATTTTCAAATCGGCATTAACAATCGCCTTTTTACCCCATTCTTCCAAATTCCCATTCGTAACCAAATGAACCGTTGGCAAGTGAATTTCCAAATTGTTTATTCGAACTCGCTTTTGAACGGGATTGATTCGGCCATTAAATTTCCAACGAGCATTCGGGATCAACCTTGCCAATTTAGGCTCTAATCCTTTTATTGAGAAAACTGAACCATCGGTATTCAATATCCAATTTGTTTGCTCCCCTTTTAAAAGTCCATCTGGGACAGCGCTAGCTTTTAGAGAAACTTTTTCAATCTGATATCCTTTTGCAAAAGTATTAAAAACTGACAACTCTGTTTTAATATTTGGTTGATTAAGATCTCCAATAATTTTTGTCTTTAAATCAACTTCATTAATAGTGATATCTTGAATTTGAGGGCTTTTTACTTTTAAGTTAGTTAAAACATTAGGAGCAGTTAAAAAGCCCGTAGAGCTAGCTATCAAATCTATATTTTTTGCAGAAAAACCCGACGCTTGTGGATTAATTATTGAAGCGTTGACGACAATATTGGGTTGATCTAGTTTCCCTTTAGAAGTGGCAATAATAGTCGCTGAATCGATAACGTTGTTTTCAAAGCTCGGTTTTTGTATGTTTAGTTTGACATAAGCATTTGGTTCCGATAAATCGCCCAGCGCTTCGCCAGAAATCAAAATCGATTCCCATTTCACTCCTTGCGCCAATTGTTCAAACGGTTTTGGATCATTATTTTGGATATCAAACTTTACATTGCCAATATTTTGTGAAGAATCAAAATCTCCAAAGGCGTTAATTGTTACCGCTGCAGCGTTGATATTTAGTTTTTTTAATTCAACAACTCCTAAGGGATCGATAGAGGCCTTTGTATCCAATTGCAATACTTTCCCGACCAATGGTCGGAGCTTTGGTTCTAATAAAGCCGAAAAATCACTTTGAAGACCTAGTTCAACGTCGTATTTTACAGGGTCTTTAACGGCAATTATCGAGGCTGTCCCCTTTGCCCAAAGTTCTGATCCCGCTTTCGCGTTCAATGTTCCTTTCCAATAATTTAAAGTGCCTTCTCCTTCGATACGAAACTCTGTTGCTGGGAGCCCTGGTAGATTCAATTTTTTTACTAAGATTCCTCCTTTTGGTTCCCCCGCTAAGACGTTTAATTTTATTTGACCATTAATAGGATTAAATCCTAAACTAGCTTTTAAAAAAGATGGCACGCCGTCTAATCTATTCACCGAAGCATTGAATTCAATTCCTTTACTCAGGTCGCGATATTCGCCATCGCTTTCTATTCCTAATACAACCGATTCGCCTAAAAGTTCTTTTCCAAGAGAAATTTTTTCAAATTTTAATTTCTGCAATACAACAGGAATAGGAATGCCTTTAAAAAACGCTTTTCCGCTTGTGTCCGAATCCGTTTTTATTTCAACGGGAGGTTCCGTCGATAAAGGAGCTCTTTTTACGCTTATACTTTTCCCTGAAACTTCGACAATATTTAGTTCTGGATTTAAAAGGGCCCATGGATCCCATTCCAAGCGAATACCTGTTCCATTTAACCAAACCCCCTTTTTATCCGATAATTGAACTTCTCCCAGTTCTATTTGAAAAGGCAAAAACCCGTCTAAAGATTCTAATTTGAGCTTCAAATCGGGAGAATTCACCGTCTCTCCAATAAAGCTCTCTAAAGATCGTTTTCCAGAGTTAGTTTGTAATGCGGCAAAGCTAGCGCCTATCGCCAAAACCAAACAAAATGAAACGATAGCTAAAGGTTTTATGAAAAACCGCAGAAAAATTTTAAATACTTTTTTCAAAACGCTTGTCCTAAACTGATATAAAACGCAAAAGAATCGTCAAAATCTCTTTTATTTAAAGGAATTGCCACATCGACTCTAGCGGGACCAAATCCCGCATAATATCTAAATCCTATACCGGCTCCCCATTGTAACTCTTCGTCGAATTTTGGAATTTCATCATCAAAGACATTTCCGCCGTCAATAAACAAAACAACTCCGTATTTGTTCACTCGAAACCTAAGTTCCGCGCTGACTTCGACTAAACTCCTACCGCCTTCTGGGTCTAACTCAGCGTCAAGCGGTCCCACTTTTTGAAATTCATATCCGCGAACAGAACCTCCACCGCCTGAAAAAAACCTTTTGTCTTTGGGAATTACAATAGTGGAATCTCCAATTATCCCTCCAACGCTTCCGCGCAAGGCCACTACTAAGTTTTCGCTACCGGAAACGTCAAAATATCCCCTACTGGTAAGACGTCCAATGGTAAAATTATCTCCATCTCCAGAAACTGTAGCAAATGGAGTCACTCCCAGTTCATGCCTCATTCCTTGAGTTGGATTCAATAAATCATTACCGCTATCAAATTTCAATCCAATAGGGACACTGATTAAAGTAAATTCGCTTTTAACGCCATCGTCGTCAATTTCCGCAAATTCTGCTGCCGCCCTTCCGGTAAAAGATGTATAACGTCCAAACGTCCTGCTCAAACCAACGGCTCCCAAAACCGCATCGCGATCAAAAGCGTCAAAACTTTCGCTCACTATCCTTCCATCCGCTAATAATTCTTGCCCTATTCTTTTATAATCGGGCTTGGAAAATTCTAAATTCAAATTTTTGTTAATTTTACTAAATTCATTTTCTCCTATGCGATCGACACGACCTCCCGATTTTAATTTTTCTCCTCTTCCTAAAAAATTACGATGTCCCCAAAAAGCTGAAATTCCCGCTCCAAAGTTTGTTGAGTAGTCCCCTCCAAAACCCACAAAACGCATTTTCTTTTCTTCTACTGTCGTTATTACGGGAACTGGCTTCGTAATTTTTTTTGGGAGTTTATTTCTTTCCGGCATCCGCACTTTCACAGACGCAAACAATCCCAAATTGGACAAAACGCTCTGATAACTTTTAATTGTCGTGGGATCGTAAATATCTCCTTTTCTCCAAAGAATCTTGTTCTTAATGAAATCTGACTTTACTTCTTTATTACCCTTTAGGATAACCGCTCCTAAACGAATCTTTTGCCCTGGAATGGCTACCAATTGAACGTTCATAATCTTATTTTTGTGGTTTATTTCCAACCTTCGTCTTCCTAAGGCGGCATACGCGTACCCTTTCACCTTTAATTGAGCTATTAAATCGCTTTCTGTTTTTAAGATCTCCGAACCCAATGCAGGATCTCCAGATTTAATATGGGAAACAATGGGTTTGGGTTTCATCTTTTCAAAACCCCGAATTCGAATCGATCCAAATTTATAAATAGGACCTGTAGCGACTTTAATGGCGACCGGAAAGCTTTTTCCTTCTCTTAGCAAAATGGAACGGAGAGATTGTATGGGTTTGCCTGCAATTCGGATTTTTACTCTGCCCGAAAAATAACCAAACGACTGTAGGACTTTATCGAAACGTTTTTCGTCATTTTGGATTCGACGAATTAATCCAGTGACGCTTAAGGGGGGAGAATCTTTTAATTGGATGAGGCTGGAGGAGGCTTGAAGGGTCTTTTTTAATTCCGGATTTTTAATACCGAAAAACTTTACCTGATAAGCGGCGCCCTGTCCATTTGAAGGAATTGCCTTAACTAAACCTATTAAGACAAACAATAAAAATACGCAAAAAAGCCGAAGTAGTTTCACTTTCGGCGGTTCTAAACGACTAAACCTTTTTCTACTAATTGGCCATGAGCAAGGTCAACCCGCGATTCGGCGGCTTCTTTCTCAACCCAATTAGATAAATCCTCTAGTCCTTTTTTTAATGAAAACTCTGGTTTAAATCCTAATTTTTCAATTTTAGAAACGTCCCCAAAACAATGTCGAATATCTCCATTTCTAAACTTATGGATGATATTTGGAGCAAATTTTTTCCCAGATAAGTCGATAAGAGCTTGAGCCAATTGCAAAATAGAAGTTGGTTGACCAGTTCCGATATTAAAGATCCCAAATTTTGATTCTGGAGAATCCAATAAAAGGAGTTTTCCTCTCACTAAATCTTTAACATGGATAAAGTCTCTTGTCTGTTCGCCATCTTCATAAATTAAAGGCGGCTTGTCGTTCTTTATGCTCGACGAGAATATAGCGGCGGCGCCTGTATAAGGATTGTTGAGACTTTGCCTTGGCCCGTAACAATTAAAATATCGACATGCAACCGTCGGCAATTGATAGGCTTTCCCAATCATTATGGAATACACTTCCTGATCTTTTTTACTCTGGGCATAAACAGAGGTACAATCCAGCTCTTTTTCTTCGTCTGTCGGAGTGGGTTTTAAAACGCTTCCACAATCGGGACAAAACATTTCCCATTTTTTTGCCAACAAGTCTTTTTCCAACCTGGGCTTAGGGGTTACTTTCCCGTGCTCTTTGCATTCAAACCGACCTTCTCCATAAAGACTCATTGAACTAGCGACAAGGACTTTTTCAATGGAATGTTTTTCGTTTACTAAAATATCCCAAAGAATACCAGTACCTTGGACGTTAACGGAAATATATTGATCTATCGAATACATCGATTGACCAACGCCCACCTCTGCCGCGTCGTGAATAATAACGTCTACACCCTCAATAGCTTTTTTTAAGCTATCGCGATCACGGACATCGCCGTTAATAAATTCAACTTCCGAGCTCAAATGTCGAGGAATTGCCGCATTGGGTCCGTGTACTTGAGGATTGAGATTATCGTAAACGCGAACTTCATCCCCACGCTCTAATAAGGCATCTACGGTATGCGACCCTATAAAGCCAGCGCCGCCAGTAACCAATACTTTTCGGTTGGATTTCATTTGAAAAATAGATTTTAGAAAGCTTCTAAAAGAAGTTCCCTTTGTTATTAAAAAAGGACACCTTTTATTTAACGAAATTTAAGGGAATTTCTTTAGCGTTTAAGCTATAAATAGCTATATTTTCAAGTATTAAGCGAAAATTTAAATTTTTTTGATGTAGAAAGACGAGTCAAACAAAATATAAAGACTTGGTGCCGATGGGGAGACTCGAACTCCCACGGATCGCTCCATACGCCCCTCAAGCGCACGTGTCTACCAATTCCACCACATCGGCTCTTTTTTAAACTTTTATTTCGCTGGCTTGGGGTCTGAAGACGCC